>Ga0310695_10002753_pt1 | contig 36237 bp, 37 predicted proteins | sample RumenRJG_04DNA_FD_203882 | JGI IMG/M metagenome (GOLD analysis project Ga0310695, IMG submission 203882) | Bovine rumen microbial communities from Lethbridge, Alberta, Canada - RJG_04 (v2) (version 2) | ecosystem: Host-associated > Mammals > Digestive system > Stomach > Rumen | place: Canada... | reverse complement strand
TCCATAAACTCAGAGATGATGCCGCCTACTACACTCACTTCTGGATGCGATTCCAGATATTTCAGTTGCAGCTCAAAACGGTTCGGTTCACAGATATCGTCGCTGTCCATTCGGGCGATATACTTTCCTTTAGCTTTTTCCACCGCTATTCTCATGGCCATGCCCAGCGACTGGTTCTCTTCTAGAAAGATGGTATGCAGTTCCTTGATCTTTTGCTGATATGCAAGCAAGTCTTTTTTCAGCGCATCCGATATTGGACCGTCAGCAACCAGTATAATCTCATCAGCAGGAACTGTCTGCCGCAAAATGCTGTCCATTGCCTCCCTAAACTGGGAAGCTGAACTCTGCAAATATACTGATATAGCAACCGATAGTCTCATTTCCCCCAATTCATTCTTTCTCCATTTATTTTTACTCTCCCACAAAACTCACAAAACTCACGAAAACTCTTTCTTTTTATCCACAAATACGCAATAATACTCACGAATGGATTGAAGGCGTGGCGAGATGCAGCCCGCTGCATCTAGATGTCATTTACAGAATCTTGTCACTTGAAAGTGAACTTTCAGATGACAAAACTCTGCAAATGACGGAAACGTTGTAAAACAACATTTCCCGCCCCGTCTTTAATTCTTTTCGTGTCTTTTGTGTCTTCCGTGGGAGTAATATATTTGTGTTTCATTAGTGTACATTCGTGGACAGTAAAGTCCCCCTTCTAAGGGGGATTAGAGGGTCTTCTTTTATTTCCTTAGGAATTTCTGATACACCCACGTTCTCAACCAGTTCGGCATCAGTAGCTGCACAGTACCTCGGATGGCACAGATCTTCAGGAAATACCAGAAGGAGATGAGGCCGTTCTTATACATAAACCAGAAGACGCGCACCACACTCTTGAAGAACTTCCATCCACCACGCCGTGCCAGCTGGTCACGTCCCGAACGAACATTCACCACGATGTCAGGGATGTTCCTAAACTTACATCCCGCTAACATCATCCGTGCCCACAGATATTGATCCTCCTGTTTCCAAAAGGGTTGGTAGTTACCTGCCTTCATCAAGTCAGCTTTCTTGAAGATGACCGTCACATGGTTGACCGCACAGCGTCCCCGCATCATCTTCTTGATTTCCGCATCTTCTAACGGCAGGATACGTTTGGCAAATACATCCTCAGGTTCCCCTTCAAACTCTGTGATCATGCCACCCACGATACTCAGTTCAGGATCCTCCTCAAAACAACGCATCTGTTTCTCGAAGCGGTCAGGCATGCAGATATCATCAGAGTCCATTCGGGCCAGGTAGTCATATTTCGCTTCCAGGGAGGCGATACGCATCGCTTCACCCAGCCCCCCGTTCTTCTCCAAATAGAGTGGGTGCATAATCTCTGGGTATTTCGTATGGAACTCCTCCACCACCGCTTTTAATTCATCCGGTATCGGTCCGTCCGCCACACACACCACCTCGTCAGGAACCAGTGTCTGGTTGAACGTACTCTCCAGTGCCGTCCTTACATACTCTGGCACATCACTCTTATATACCGATGTTATCACCGAGAACTTCAATCTCTCTTTATTTATCATTATAGTATTAATCTTTTACTTAGACAAAAGAACATAATTATTTTCTTTCTCTCCCACAGAACCCACAAAACTCACAGAAACTCTTTCTTTTTATCCACAAATACGCACTAATACTCACGAATAGATTGAAGATGTGGCGAGATGCAGCCCGCTGCATCTGTATGTCATTTGTAGAGCCATGTCACTTGAAAGTTCACTTTCAGATGACAAAGCTCTGTAAATGACGGAAACGTTGTGCAACAACATTTCCCGCCACTTCTTCAATCAACGAGCCATCGGCTCGTGCAATTTCTGTGTTTTTTGTGTATTCCGTGGGAGTAATATATTAGTGTTTTATTAGTGTATATTCGTGGACAGTAAAGTCCCCCTTCTAAGTGGAATTAGAGGGTCTCCTTTTTAATAACCCTTTCCATCAACTCCAACCAGTCCCTTACAATATGATCCAGCCGGAACTGTTCTGCCATTTTTCTACTTTCCGTAGAGAACTGTTGGATTTTCTTTTCATCCCCCATCAACTTTTCCAAAGCTTCTGCCAAAGCATCCGTATCTCCACAACCTACCACATAGCCATTGACACCCTCATGAATCAGTTCATCCGTTCCTGATACCTGTGTACTAACTATCGGCAATCCCACGCACACTGCTTCCAGCATGGCATTACTCAGTCCCTCATAGTCACTGGAGAGCGCAAATATCTTCGCCTTATTCAGCTCCTCAATAATCGTCTCGCATCTTCCCGGCAATAAAATCCGTTCCTTAATTTTTAAACTTTCACCATTAACCATTAACCTTTCATCCCCATTAACCATTAACCCTTCATCATTAACCATTAACCTGTCACCATTAACCATTAACTCTTCAGTGACTTTTGTGTTCAAATGGTTATCGTCATCGTCATCGTTATCGTTGAGCGAAGCGATGAGTTTCTCGAGCTTTGCTCGCTCCGGCCCTTCCCCATAAATCACAAGCTTCCATTCAGGATATTTCTCTGCAATTTTCGCAAACGCCTTAATCAGTACCTCCTGCCTTTTTTGCGGGAAAAGTCGTGCCACGCTTATAATCGTATTCTCTTTAACCGTTAACCCATCCCCATTAACCATTAACCTTTCATCATTAAACACTCTTTGTGTCTTTGTGTCTTTGTGTTCAGTTAAATAGTTTTCGTTTTCGTCATCGTTATCGTTAGCTATCTCAAACACCTTCTCATTAACAGGATTTAGAATAATCGAAATCTTTTGTGCTACCTTACCCCTGAAATAGCTTTTGATATGTTCAGTCTGCACCACCAGCCAAGCTGCATGAGGTAGGAAAATCTTCTTCAGCAGATTCCGTTGCCACGACATATAATGAGGATCCAGTCGTTCCGAAGCAATTACGGGAATCCCCGTTCCTAATAAAGCACAAATGGTAGCGCAATACACCCCTTCCGTAAAGGCAACACACACTTCTGTTCCTGATTTTTGGACGTAACGCCTTAACCAAAACAACCGCTTTATTATGTTCCCTGGACATACCCTCGGCACCACTGTCAGCGTCACTTCCGGCTTCGTTTGGTAATATACATCATCATACATCAGGCAGATTATTTCCACCTGATGCCCCATCTCCGACATACGGTTCGCCAGCAGCGAAACCACGCGTTCAGCCCCGCCAGAGCCTAAAGATGCCGTAAGGAAGGTTATGTTCATTTGAGTTGTAAGTATGTTAGCCTTCTTTTTTGACAGGAATAGTTATTTCTTTTTTATGTTCAAACTTTTCTTCAGGCAAAGAGAGTAATATGCGTTTTTTATCTTCATATGACATGCCACCAGTACCCGTGTCATGTTTTTCTTTAAGACGTTTGTAGAAATCCTCTGTTTTTCCTATATACTTTGCAGGATTTCCTGCAACCATACATCCATCAGGTACACTTTTCGTAACAACACTACCACCACCAATAATACAGTTTTTACCTATCACAACTCCTGACATAATCATACAGTGCGCACCAATATAGGAATAATCCCCGATAGATATTTTCCCAAAGTGATCCAATTTTTTGTCATTATATAATAACCTAAGCGTATAAATGCCACCATGAGTATATAAGCTTGTATTATTGGCTATTCTTACATAATCACCTATTTCAATCAAATAAGGCTCGGCTCCGTATTTAATCGACGGTTCCAGATAACAGCCTTTGCCCACCTTTACACCAATTTTTTTTGCATAATTTTCTGGTGATAAAATAAGTCGATAAACAAATTTTAAAATTCTTTTAATCATAAACAAATAAATTAAACTATAATATTATGTTAGTTTTTACATTCTATTTGTGTAAATAAACAATTCCATTGACTAATAACATTCTCTATTAAGTAGTGCTTTGATCGTTCAGCAGCATTCTTTCTGACAGACTCTCTATACTCATCGTCTGTCATCATCCTTCTTAAAGCCTCTGCCAATGCCTTCACATCATCTGGTTCGCAACAGAGTCCTTGTGAATCATTTTGAATGATTTCGCGTTGGCGTCCTTTGTAGTCGCAAGCGACACAGGCACACCCCTGACTCATCGCTTCAATCAGCACCAATCCAAACCCCTCATATCGACTACTTAATACAAAGATTGATGCCTCTTGATAAAGTTTTTCTATATCTTTTTGGAAGCCTAGAAACTCAACAGATTCTTCCACATCATTTTCCTTACAGAGTTGCTTTAGGTAGTTCAAACTCTTCTCGTTCCCTGTACCCGCAATCTGCAATTTCCATTTCTCACTTTGAACCTTGAACCTTGAATTGGCTGTTTTGTTGCTTTTAATCACTTGGGCCCAAGCTCGGATTAGCACATCAAATCCTTTCACCAACCAAGCATCAAGCCTCCCTACAGCCAAAACGTTATTCTGTCTTTTTGAAATCTTTTCGATTGGTTTTAAAGAAAGAGGATTCGGAATGACGACAGAATTCTTCAAGCGATTCCCAATAATTTTTTTATCTGCTTCAGTCAATACTGTTACTGCATTATAGAACTTACTTAGATGGAATTTAAAAAAGCGGGCCTGAAAAGGCATAGGGTTACATTCTGGCCATTCATATGCATTATGTTCTGTTGCTATTACCGGGATGTTCAAACCTATTACAGCTAATTTTGCAATGACAGAGCACACTCTCATCACACTGATAATCACATCAGGTTGGTTTTCTTTTGCCAGTTTGCGTACATTCTTAACAGCTCCACACCATTTCTTTGTTTTTGAATCGACTGAAGAAATCAAGTTCCTTACTTTTACCCGTTCATCAATCTTAAAAGTAATCTCCTCATATAAATTCGAAATGAGCGTGACATCATGGCCACGCTCCACAAAGCCATTTGCCCACATGACAGCCACATGCTCTGCACCACCATACCCTAATCTGGAGCAAACCACAAATATCTTCATATAAAACTCAAACTTTTCACCAGAAAGGATTTTATCCTACCTTCTTTTAAACAAATTCCTTAACTTAAACAAAGGAGATGCAATCCATGGATGCCTAAACACCTTTAGATCCACGACTGTTAACCCTTTGTATGTATTGAGAGTATGTATTCCAAATGCGCCTTTAGGCGGAAGAATACGTCTTACTTCATTCATCTGGAACGCACCATCTTTATAATCAATTTTTTGAAGGCTTATAGCGTGTCCGTACATCTGGTTACATTCTTGAGCTGAACGATAAATACTTCCGTTACATTCAAAGAAATCGCCAGCATTTCGTGCTATCCTTTCTTTAAACGTAACATTTGTATAATAATTAAAACTCTTTTTTTGCATATCAAACTTATATACATCAAGAACGTTCCCATTTCCTTTTGTCGAGAAAAGGAATTTTTCTGAATTAAAATATGAAATTATAGCATCAGCCATTGACTCATTACTCAATTGACGCACTTTCACGCATTGGTCAGTTTTTAAATCATACTCGTACAGATCCAAAGAATTAGCCTCACTATTCTCCGGATAAAAGAAAACTTTCTCGCCTTTTCTGACTATAACAGGGAAACTCAGGTGTGTATCCAATTCAAGGATAATTTTTACATCCTTCAATTTCATGGTTTCTCTAATAATAGTCAACTTAGAAATCTTGCCTTTCTTATCTGTATCAGAATAATCCTCCACTAATAAGATTATCTCTTGATCATCATAATCTAAGATAAACGGATCTGCATACCATCGATTGTGAAAAGGATATTTTACATTTATGAATCTAAGATCCTCATGTTCAATAACTCCTTTAATGGAATTCTCTATAATAGCCAATTTCCACCAATGAGCAACAATACTCCTATATACTTTTTTAAACCACATCATAATCTCTTTATTTTTTTAATGAAAAAAGATAATAGAAAGCCAAAATAAGGAAGAATATCATTTCTATTATAATGACTAAAGCAATCTGCCCTCGTAACATCTTTTAGCCATGTCCAAAAAGACAATCTCTTATTTAATACATTTCCGAAATCTGAAATGTTAGCCATGTAGAAATTCTCTGAGAAATCACCTATAAGTTCCGTCTTCCCTTTTTCAAAAAACTCACACAACAGATGAGGCAAGTTGAATCCGGATTTTGTTGATAAATATGATGTTCCATCGTTCCTAAGATTAATCTCTAAAAAGTAATACACTCCTTTTTCATAAACGAATTCAGCACTAAAGAGCCCCGTATACTCTATAGCTTTTAAATACTCTGATACTTTCTTTTGTAAAGAGACAAGCTGAATGCTATTATTAGGATTCACAGAGTGACTAAAAGAACCAGCATTATATTCATTAGGGAAGAAACGGAACTTTCTTTGGGCAACAGGAATATGCACTACGGTTCCACCTGCTAAGGAGCATCCTAACAACATCATCTCATACTCTTTTTTTATATATTTTTGCAGTTGAATGGGATAACAATCATCAGGGATAATATTTAAAACAGTTTTTAGAGATCCTGCATCATTAATCTTTTGCAGAAATGTTTTTCCCCCCCTAGTACTATTATTGGCCTTAAGTATTATAGGGAATTGCATACCTTCCACAGGGGCAGATTTAGACTGAAGAACCCAAGTCTGTGGTATTTGTAACCCACAACGAATCGCCAACTCATTTCCAACATCCTTATTCCTATATTTATTAATATCATTTCCACTTTCAAAAAAACAATATGCCTTTAACTCTTCAGCATGATCATTTACATATGCTGCTGTTTCATCACTTGTACACAACAACAAAGGCTTGTTTTTTAACCTTTTACAAATAGATATTATTTGCGCTTCAATTGAATCATCGTGACTTGCAAAAAAAACTTTTTTTACATAGCGTGAAAAAGCTACAAAATTGATGGTATCCTTGAAGAGTAAAACATATACTATATGATTCATCTCGCCTAAACTCCTTACTAAACCTAGAGTATTGTTATGATTTGCTCCCCAGATTAAAACTTCCATAAATCTTTATTTTGAAATTATTTTTATTATCAAACGACACCATTGTTCTTTTATCTCATTCAACGAAAACTTATAAGATTCATTTAAAGATACATATCCCATTCTTATTCTTAAAGCCTCATTTTTTATTAATATGTGAATTGAATCTGTAAGTCCCTCAACATCTCCAACTTCCACAACAAATCCATTCTCTCCGTTTGTGATTAGTTCCTCTGTTCCAGAAACTTTTGTCGTGATAATTGGAAGTCCCACACAAATAGCTTCAATCATCGAGTTACTCATACCTTCATAGTCACTAGACAGACAGAAAATCTTAGATTTCCGTAACTCCTCTATCACATGCTCAGTCCGTCCAGGCAATAACACCCTACCATCTAACTTAAAACTAGAAACAAGAGACTCGAGCTCCGCTCGAAGAGGTCCTTCACCGAAGATTACCAATTGCCAATCAGGAAATTCATCTGCAATCTTCGCAAACGCCTCAATCATCATCTTCTGATTCTTCTGCGGATACAGTCTTGCCACCGATATAATCCGGTTCAGTTTTGAACTTTCAACGCTGCTTGCAGCATTTGAACTTTGAACCCGAGAATCCATACTAGGATTCTCAAATACGTCTTCTCTCACCGGATTATAAATTACGCTCGTTTTTTTCTGAATGCTTTTTGGGAAGTAGGCTTTAATGCTTTCAGTCTGCACTACCAGCCAATCTGCATAGGGTAACAACAAGCGTTTAAGGATTTTTCTTGACAACGACATGGCCGTAGGGTCCAACCGCTCTGAGGCAATGATGGGAATACCTGTTCCTAATAATGCTGCAATCGTAAAACAATAAACCCCTTCTGTAAAGGGTATTACAACATCTGGCTTTTCCTTTAAGAGGTGGTGTCTTAGCCAGAACAACCGCTTCATAATGTTCCCAGGACATACCCTCGGCACCACTGTCAGCTTCACTTCTGGCTTCATTTGGTAATATACATCATCATACATCAGGCAGATAATCTCCACAAGATGTCCCATTTCCAACATACGGTTTGACAGCAGCGAAACCACGCGTTCAGCCCCGCCAGAGCCTAAAGATGCCGTAAGGAAGGTTATATTCATTTGAGTTGTAAGCATGTTAGCCTTCTTTTTTGACAGGAATAGTTATTTCTTTTTTATGTTCAAACTTTTCTTCAGGCAAAGAGAGTAATATGCGTTTTTTATCCTCATTTGACATACCACCATTACCCGTGTCATGTTTTTTTAGACGTTTGTAAAAATCCTCTGTTTTTCCTATATATTTAGCAGGATTATCAGCTACCAACATCCATCAAGTACACTTTTTGTAACTACACTACCTCCACCAATAATACATCTTTCCCCAATTTTGACATCGGGTCTTTTTTCTTTTGCTAACTTCCTAACATTCCTTATAGCGCTAATCCATTTTTTCCGACTTGAATCAACAGTTGTAACTAAGTTATATATTTTTACCTTTTCATTAATGGGGAAAGTTATTTTTTCGAATTAATTTGAAATGAGTGTGACATCATGTCCTTGTTCTACAAAGCCATTAGCCCACATCGTTGCCACATGTTCTGCTCCTCCATATCCTAATCGTGAACATACAATAAATATTTTCATATTGAAATACTACCCTTCTAAAGTATTAATCCTTTATCATTAACCCTTAACCCTTAACCAAAAACCTTTATCTTTAATCCTTCACCCTGAACCAATAATCATTAACCTTTAACCAATAACCTTTCAACATTAAGCAATAACCAATAATCTTTAACTTAAAAAGTCATCGTCATCGTTATCGTCATCGTATATCTGTTACAGACTCCATCTTACATTGTCTGGCATATACATATACATGATGCTAATTAAGACTATTCCTAGTAAAATAAAGGCAAAGGTCCGTTCTTTTTTATCAAACATATACACCAAAGAGGGTATTATCGCAAATTCGAGAGTTGCAAACTGGGATGATGTACGACCAGAAAGAGCAGTGAAAGAACAGAAGCAAATAAGTATAAGTGTTGAATAGAAATATCCGTCTCGTATTACATAGTAGTATTTTGTAACAGGTGCCAATTTTTCCTCCAAAAAAGTGTATGCTAAAAGTAGAAACGATTGAAAATAGATCATAGGATTGGCAAGACCTTTAGCTTCTGAAATGTATTGACCTTGAGCGTAAGTCGTAACATTTAAATCGCTGGCATTGTCTATAACAAAAGATGAAATAGGATCCTGGAAAAAACCACCAATGATAAAAGCTAAGATTAATCCCCAAACAACAATTTTTTTATTAATATTTATCCAATTGCATATAAAATAGAGAGGTAAGGCAATCCAAGCGCTAAAATGAATAAAAGAGGCAAACCACACAAGCAAGATATAATGCCACATTTTTTTTTCGTGTATATATTTGATACCCCAGATTACGATAAGGTAGGCTAATCCTGCGCGTATTTGTACAAGGTTGCGGCTTATAAAAAAACGTGAGATATATGCGCATAAACCAATTAATGGATAAATGGAATATTTTTGAAGATCTTTATAAAGGAAGAACATGGACAATGCACCGATAAACAAAAAATAGATATGATAATCTTCTGTAAAGGTCTTCACTAACACACCTAAGAAAAAGAATCCTTTTTCACTAAATCCAAACGGTTTTGCTATTATAGAGTAGTTAAAAATATTGGGCGTGAAATTTACAAATCCAAGCTGATAAACTCTTGTATCTGGCCATGTAAGTTCTCGATATCCTATACCATATGCAAGAACTATACAGGCAATGGCTAAAACTATTGATTTTTGCTCTGTATTAGAGTTAGATATTAGAATACAGAATAAAAGAAATATTATATATACGACTAACATAATTTTATAATTTTGATTTATATTTCTTCAGGTATTGTTTACTCTCAAATAGCGTATTAAAAATAGCTTTTGCTAAGGGGTAATAGTCTTTGATTGATAACAACAATAAATATTTTCTATAACCGCTAACTATTTTATAAAAGATATATATTTTCCAAATTCTTTTTGAAAAGATTGAAAATTAAAGACATTGTCACCAATGTGGAATGCACTAGATAGCATGTATAAAGTTTTCTGTTCAAAAGCAAATTCTTTATATTGAGTATCCTCTAGTAATCCCACGAACAAATCTCTTATCTTGAGATCATGTTGATAAGTAGTTGTCTTTAAGGATATCATGATGAATTAATGATATTGGCTCTTGCTTTACATACCTTATCTGATAGGGATCCTGATTATAGTAATCGCAAATCACCATATCGGCATTAGCTTCTTTCGCTTTCGCATATATATCATTTAAGCAATCCTCATCCACCCAATCGTCGGGGTCAAAGAATATGGTATATTCACCTTTTGCACGAGCCAATCCGTAATTACGGGCATCATTCAATCCACCATTCTGTTTGTGGAAAACCTTGAAACGAGCATCATTCGCTGCATATTCATCACAAATAGCCGGAGATTCATCTTTGCTGCCGTCATCTATAAGCAGGCACTCATAGTCCTTGAAATTCTTTGCCAATATGGAGTCGAGGCACTTGCACATCAATTTCTCCATATTATAAATGGGTACAATTATACTTATTGCTGACATTTTTTTATTTTCCACCTTTTGTTAACGAACTTTCCTTCATTATTATATGAAATTACTTTAGCTGGAACGCCAGCAGCTGTTGCATTTTGTGGTATGTTATGGGTTACTACGGCACCTGCGCCAATAGTGGCATTATTTCCAATAATCACATCATTTACAACGCATACTGAAGGGCCAATATATACATTGTCACCAATAATGGCAGTTTTCTCTGTATGTCCCCCTATTGTTGTAAACTGGCTTAGATTACAATTATTTCCTATGATTGATGTTGGGTTTACAATAATACCAAATCCATGGCTTAAATACAAGCCATATCCAACTTTCGTTTCTGGCGTAATTTGTAAACCATAGCGAAGGAAATACATTCTATGCATAAAACTAGTTATAGGATATAACCAACCTTTATAAGAAGATAAACGAAACCAAAATGAAAACCCAAAATGAGATGTTACCAAAGAATATAACCACATATGTAACAAGGATTTCCTACGGCCTTTATACCTAAAATAATCACTCCTAATCAATTCTATACAATCCCTATAAGATTCGGGAATAGGGATCTCACTGTTTGTTTCTAATACTATATAGGATTTCATGACATATATAATTTATAAATAAACCCAAACATTACAAATCAAGGATTTGAACCCAAAACACAACTTATATTCTCATCCAGTTTATGTAGAATATTGCTGTCATTGCTACGCCCATTACAATTAAAGCAAGCCACCTGTTGTGCTTCATGAAGGAAAAAGCCAGTGATGAAATAATCACCATCTTCAAAGTTGCAAACATCGAAGATGTACGACCAGACAATGCAGTATAACAACTGAAAGTAATCAGATTCAAAGTTGAGTTGAAATAGGCAATCCTTATCGTTTCATAATGACCAGTTGTTAATCGCATCCTCTTTTCTGTAAATGTATACATCAATAACAAAAAGATTTGAAAATAAATAATGGGGTAAGCTAAACCTTTGGCCTTTGTAACATATTGTCCCTGAGCATAGGTTGTTACATTTAAATCGCTAGCATTATCTATGACAAAAGTTGAAACAGTTTCTTGGAAAAAGCCACCAATAACAAATGCTATGATTAGTCCCCCAACAACAATTTTTTTACAGATATGAATCCAGTTACAAATGAAATAGAGAGGTAGGGCTATCCAAGCGCTGTAATGGAATAAGGAGACAAAAAAAACTAATATAATTTAATGCCACATTTTTTTCGTGTATATATTTGATACCCCAAATAACAATAAGGTAGGCTAGTCCAGCTCGAATCTGTGATAGATTACGGTTGATAAAGAAACGTGATATATAAGCACAAAGACCTATCAGTGGATATATAGAATATTTTTTAAGATCTTTATAAAGAAAGAACATCGATAATGCGCCTATAAACAAGAAATATATATGACAATCATGGGTAAATGTTTTAACTAAAACGCCTAAAAAATAAACCCCCTTTTTGTTAAATCCAAAGTTCTTATTCTCCCAAGAGTAATCAAATAATGTTGGGGTAAAACGTGTAAACGTAAGATAATAGGCGTCTGTATCTGGCCAGGTAAGGTCTCGATAGCCAATTCAATAAGCAAGTACTACACATGCTATGGCTAAAAAAACGGGCTTCTGTTGTATTTTAGAACTAGAAACAAGAACGCAGAATAATAGGAAAAAAATATAGATGATTAACTACTTTTGATGTTATAGAATTTAACTTCTTTAAATATTGTTTGATTTGATATAAAAAACTGAATATTTTTTTTGCTATCGGATAATAACCCTTAATAGACAATAGTAATAAAAAATTGATATAGCTGTTTTCTCTCTTAATAAGGGATTCATATTTCTCAAACTCAGATTTATAAGATTGAGCCGAAAAAACTTTTTTGCCAAAATGAAAAGCCCTGTGAACCATATATAATGTTTTCTTTTCATAAGCCAATTGCTTATATGGAGTGTCACTCAGCAAGTCTACGAACATATCTCGGATCCTCACATCATGTTGATAGGTATTCTCATCATACCGACGTGATTGGGTTGCATCCCCATAATGCATATAATGATAGTAAGCTTTGGGTAAATAGGCAATTCGGATATCATTCTTCAATAACTTACACATGGTGTATTGATCCTCACAACCATACATGCCGACAGTATATTGCAAATTATAACGAGAATACAAATCTCGTTTTAATAGTTTATTCCATGTAAAACCATACAATTTACCTACTATCATGTCTTTAAGGACATCATGATGATTTAATGATGTTGGCTCTTGCTTTACATACTTTATCTGATAAGGATCCTGATTATAGTAATCACAAATCACCATATCGGCATCAGTCTCTTGTGCTTTTGTATACAAATCTTTCAGACAATCTTCATCCACCCAGTCATCTGGGTCGAAAAAGATGGTGTATTCTCCATAGGCACGTGCGAGGCCGAAGTTACGGGCATCGCTGAGGCCACCGTTGGGTTTATGAAACACTTTTACTCGTTCATCTTTTTGTGCATATTCATCACAGATGGCAGGAGACCCATCCTTCGAGCCATCATCTATGAGGAGACATTCGTAGTCCTTGAATGACTGAGTCAATATGGAATCGAGACATTTTCGTATCAACTTCTCCATATTGTATATTGGAACGATAATGCTAATAGGTACACTCATGATTAACTTCCTTTAGATTTTAAGATGAAAAGGTGCCACTTCGACAAGTTTGTTTTGATTATCTTTTATTACTGCCAAATCTGCGTTTTCAAAAATATTGTCAGTTAATTTATAAATATCTGTTAATGATTCTATTTTGAAAGGCTCTGTAAAGTCACGTTTTACTGATGATGCATAATCAAAGTACTTGAAGTAACCACCAGATATTTTCCCAGATAATTCAATCCAACAGTTAGGTACTTGATAAGTATCTGAAACTATTAGGCCATGAAGTGAACTGGAAAGGATGCACTCGCAGGAGCATATTTGGTCAATAATATCCGTCCACTTCATGTAATGGGCCAGATCAATAATCAAAATCTCATCTGCATGATTCTCCCGAATCTCCTCAATCACCGGATGATGCAAATCCACCACATGAGGGATAATGCCCAAACGATATCGTTTAGTTTCAAGTTTTGAGTTTCGAGTTTCAAATAAGGTCCCCTCCCTACGGGGGAGGGCGGGGGGAGAGGCCTTGTACACCAACGGCAGCAGTAGTGCAAGGTCTCCATATACTTTTGGACACTCTATTCCTTGAAATAATAAATAGTCACGACTTTTAGGGCCTCTTACTGCCATTACTTTTTGGGGATGTGTTAGACTTCTATCAGCACCAGAGTATCCACTTCCCCAAATGATGGTATGATTATTCTTATACTTTTCACCATCTAAAAGAGTGCCGATACATAGATAGTTATTGAGATGCAACCATTTTGCCAGTTTGAAGTTATGGTATATAATGACAGGTCTGCCTGTTATCTCTTTGATAAAATAATAGTTTAGGTCATCTCCCCAGTTTCTATGTCTGATACCAAACCAAGTGTGGTCATCTACATAGGCGTTGATGATAAGAGCATGGCGAAACAAGTACAGATATGTGTCGCGTATCTGTACCCAAATGGTAATGATTTTACTGAGAATCCAATTATTCACGGGCCAAGTATTCTACAATTCTTTGACAAGCTTTACCATCACCGTAAGGATTTACTGCCTTGCTCATTTTATCGTAGGCTTCTTTATTATCAAGCAATTCTGACACATTATTGACTATTGCCTTATAATTAGTTCCAACAAGCTTTACTGTTCCTGCATCTACAGCTTCAGGCCGTTCTGTCGTATCTCGCATCACTAAAACAGGCTTACCCAAACCAGGAGCCTCTTCCTGAATACCGCCACTATCTGTGAGTACAATGTTTGATTTCTCCATCAGATAGACGAATTCAAGATACTCAAGAGGTTCTATTAAGAACATATTTCGAGCCTCTCCCCAACCTTCCCCTTTGGAGAGGGAACTTAAACCCTCAAATACTTGATTGATGGGTCTTCTTACATTTGGGTTTAAATGCATGGGATATACAAAATCGACATGAGGATACTTTTTTGTAAGGTCTCGGATTGCTGTGCACATATTGATAAAACCTTCCCCGAAATTTTCACGGCGATGTCCTGTTATTAAAACAAGCTTTTTACCGTTATTTAAACGGTAAACATTATATCCTGAGCTTATAAGTTTATTATTTAGTGCTTTTTCAAGATTCTCATCATTTTTAATGCGATTTACAACAATATGAAGTGCATCTATCACAGTATTACCCGTAACGATAATCTTTGTCTCTTCCACATTCTCCTTTAGAAGATTATCCTTACTTAATGGAGTCGGTGCAAAGTTATATGAGGCAATACGACCCGTTATTTGGCGATTCATCTCTTCTGGCCATGGGCTATAGATGTTATGAGTACGCAATCCCGCTTCAATATGAGCAACAGGAATCTGCTGATAGAAAGTTGCTAATGCTGTTGCTGTCGAGGTTGTGGTATCACCGTGAACAAATACGATGTCAGGCTTTTCCTGATTTAGCACATCCCGCATCCCTTGTAAAACCCTACAAGTAACATCATATAAATCCTGTCCTTGCTTCATGATATTCAAGTCATAGTCCGGCTTGATATCAAATATATGGAGCACTTGATCGAGCATCTCTCGATGCTGACCCGTTACGCAAACTTTTGTATCGAAGATAGCCGGATGTTTTTTAAACTCTATGACCAGTGGAGCCATTTTGATGGCTTCTGGTCGTGTGCCAAATACAAGCAATAACTTTTTCATATAAGAAGATTATTTCTTGAGGTGTAATTTTACTTGTTTAATAAATGTGCCATTAATAAGATGCTGAATGATATGTGTGGGGAAAAAAATACATTTAGAGATGGCTTGTGCCAACCATTTGGGTAGCCCTTTTCCTTGTAGCCATGCTCTAAACCGGTCACCTTTAGGCCACCAAGAGCCATTGAAATGATGAATACAATGGGTGTTTTTAGTCAGATGAACCTCCCGGGTTCGATGGTCTTTCGGGCAGAAATAATCTTTCGGATACATGGTAATTATACCATCTATTTCTTGATAACTATTGTCACGTTTTAATCCGTGTGGGAGTAATAGTCGAGTGATGGTAATTACATTAGAACGTAAGTCGAAGGTACCGTCTGGATTTACAAAATGACGGTCTTTATAGTAGTCCAAATTCTCTTTAGCCCATTGTCCACCTTTTTCGCTGGCCATAATACCGGTAGGTACATCTACTTCACTTTCAAATCCAGAGAAAGCATGATGATGCAAAAAACCGTCTAGAGGTTTTGTCACCTCCACATCGGTATCCATATAGATGCCACCTTCATGATAGAGCGCATAAAGCCTGACTACATCAGTAACGAAAGCAAATTTCCGATTATCGTATGCTTCCTTAGCATAAGGGAAAAGATTTAAGTCGAAGTTGTCTTCATTCCATTCTTTAATTGTATAGTCGGGACAGAATTTCTTCCATGAGTCTATGCATTGATCTGCCAACTTTGGCATTTTGCCTCTGCCAAACCAACAATAATGGATTATTTTAGGTATCATATCTGGGATTAATTTACTTGTTTAATAATTTTGTTTTTATCATATAGTCCTACGGGCAACATTAATAGGCAGCAAAATGGATATGCAGAATCTTTTATGATTTTATATATAGAATATCTGGCAATAAGTGAATATGCAATATATTCTCGCATTAAGGTTGGTGAAAAACGTTTTATTTTTGTCTGCCGTTGCTGATTTACAAAAATGACACCCTTTGGATTCTGGACATTTATTCTTAACAAATTCTGTGAATATCCATCTTCCCTATACTCACATATCATCAGAGGGTGATTATAAGCTAACATCACATAATGCTCATCCATCTTATTATATGCAGAAATTTCTGAAATAAACTTTTCACCCTCTTGAACTGGGAAGGGATATTCTTTTAACACATCTGTTCTGAAAACCATTGCAGTTTCTCCTTTATATCCTTTTTGATACAACTCATGTCCTGTTGTAAATGTAACCCCATCGGGAATTTGGGGTTCCCATATTATCTTTCCTAACTTATTGATTATAGTTTTAGGAGCAATTATCCCCATTAAATCTTTTCTATCGGCTTTATGATTTGTCCAAAGTTGAAGTATTTCATCAACTGCTGTATCAGTCAACTGGTCATCTGAATCCAAACATACAAATAATTCTGTTTTACACAACTGGGCAGCTCTATTGTGAGCAACCATTTTTCCAGCATTCTCCTGAAAGTGGTATTCTATCGAAATACGGTCCTCTTTTATCCAATTATTTACAAGGGTCCGGGTGCTATCTGTTGAGCCATCATCAACTATTATCCATACAAATGAATTGTTGGTTTGGCGAAGCAAACTATTATAAACATCACCCAAACAGTAGGCACGATTATATGAAGGTGTAAATATTGTGAGTGGCATGTTATTTTATAGTAAAGCATTTAACAAGTTCTTTCGTAATTAACCCAAATACTTTTTTATTTCCATGAAGATGAGTAATGCCCCAGCACAGCATCTTTAATTTTCCTAATAGAGATGCATTCCCATCTTTGTAAAATAAATAAGTAATCCGAAAATGGTGAAACCAAAAATCATTAGGATTAGGAAGTAGTTTTTTCGCGTCCCGGTATATCCGTTCCTTTTCACGTATTACATTAAAAATAAATGGGAAAGAAAGATGGTAAGTCAAATTATTCTCATGAAAGCGATAAACAGCAGATATCTCTGATAATATATATGCATCCCCCCACAATAAGGCATTCATATACATAGGAACATCACTGATTTCATACATCTCATCAACATTCCTATCGAGAAAAGCTTGCTTCCTAAAAAGAATTGAAACCGAGGATATCGGCTTATTTTTTGTAACCTGTAGTCCTTGTAGATAATCTATGCCATTTATTCTTCCTTCATTAGACAGTTCTCTATATTCCTTATAGTTCATGTTTTTATCACCATATTCATGGCTAATCTCTGTATTTCCTGCAACAAAAGAAAGCGTTTCATCTTCTTCCAATATAGTTACTGCTTTATTGAAGAATTTGTCATCTATAAGATAGTCATCATCATCTGGCATATATAAATACTTACCTTGGGCCAACTTGATCCCTGCACGACGCTTATTACTCGCCCCCTGATATGCATCGGTCTTAAAATACTTTACCTGAGGGTAAGCAATTTCCACCTCGTCCACCTCGTCGGGTGTCATAACCTCACTAAATATAAGGATTTCAACCGTTACGCCTTTCTGGGCCAAAATATGATCTAAGGCATAGAAAAGGAAATTTTTCCGGCGATAGGCAGGTATAATAACTGTTATATTTGGTTTATTAATGATATTATTCATTATGTATAGAAAAATTGTGTGATAATGATTTTATTTTCTTACCAATAAACACTAAGCAGACAGAAAATATTAAACCAAAGGCAGAGTATAATAACCAAAATGAATTTAACTCGTCAGGGACAGGCCATTTTCTTATTAAAACGAAAGGCATTCCTAATGTATTTATTATTAAGGCACTTAAGATTTTAAATCCAAGAAAATGAAATGTCATTACATGCAAGGTATATTTTCCTAATTTGTCAAACAATCTTCCCATTGTGCTATTTTGTAATAGCTCACTAATAGATATTACCAAAACTATTCCACATATAGAAGATAGTAAATAGGCATAATATGGACCATAATTATTACCTCCGACTGCAGTCTGAATGTAAAAGGCTTGTACTAACAATATTGGAAAACAAACGATAAAAGATATTTTGTAAAAAGTCTCTGTATATACAAACTTTCTATTTCCCCCTAAAAATCCAAGATAATAAAAAGGTAGAACCATCAATTCTCTTTTTATGCTCAAATCTACACCCATTTCATTTGATAAAATTCCTATAAGAAATAATGTTCCAACTGCGAATTTTTCAAAATGATTATATTTAAGTATATTTTTCAACCAAATAATTGCCGAGAAAAGCAGAAAAACTTGTAGAAGACTAATCAAAAACCAATATGCACCTAGAAAATGCTCTCCTTGATATAATCCCCTTAATGAACGCTTTATGTTAACCCACATCTCTCTATTTGTCAGGAAATTATCATTAAATCCTATATCAAAAAAGAAATTATGAAGAAGTATAAATAAAACACTCCATTTAACATATGGAAAATAAAGCCCTCTTATCTTTTTAAAGATATATCCGCATGAATTCTTTGTGATTTTATCCTCTCTAAAAAAATATCCAGATAAGAAATAAAATAATACCATATGAAAACTATAAATAAAATCATGTAAATAGTTTGGACATCCAGAATGACCAACTACCATGAGAGTAATTCCAATCCCTTTAGCAATCGAGATAACCTGATTATGTGAAGATGGATTAGTATTAGTCATTATTACTCTTATTTATTTTACTTTTCACGAGGTAAACTAAATAATTCATGTCTTCAGATTTTGTAAAGATAGATATGGCTATGTAAAACAAACAACCGACTATTATGCCAAGAACTAACTGTAAATAAACGGAGGCATCAGAGAGAATGTAAACTAAAAGATATACGATGCATCCCATTGACAATGAATATAGATAAGAAGGGGCCAGTTCTCTCATCTGTTTCATAAAGCCATATGATAATACTTTTCCTGTATAGTAAGTATTTATTGCTAAACATATATATGAACTAAAAACACTTCCTATGCACATATATATGATACCAAAAGGCACAGATATTATTAATATGGCAATTCCTATGATTTTCTTTATTATTTCTAAACGTAAAAAAAGGTCAGAACGGCCTTTGACCTTCAATAATTGCAAATTAAGAGCATGTAATGGATAAAGCATAAGAGCAAAACATAATATCTGCAAATATATTATACAGGCTTCCCATTTGGAAGTTATCAGAACAATAATAAAGGGATGCGCTACTGCTGCCAATCCTATCATTATTGGAAATACGACATAGGCAGAAACACGCAACATACGTCTGTACACACTCAATAATACTTCTTCATCATCTTGTACTTCGGAGAGAACAGGGTATGAAACAGAACCAATAACATCGGTTATTGTCGTAGATGGTAATTGGGCATAAGAATATGCTTTTGTATAATAACCTAAAGAAACAGATGAGAATTTCTTACCAATCACAAGTGGGTATATATTACTGTACAAGGTGTTTATCAGACTTGAAGCTAGTAACTTTGATCCAAATCCAAACAAATTCTTACAAGAATCCCAAGAAAAACGTATGCCAGGAAACCATCTTTGATAATACCAATAAAAAATAAGATTTAAGCACAATGACATGAATTTTGGAAGTATTAACGACCAAACTCCGAATCCTAAAAATGCCATAACAATTGCAGTAATACCAGTTGCTATAGTAACAACTATCCCCATAAAACTCTTCTGCTTAAACCGCAATTCCGCTATCATCTTCACTCTCTGGATGGAGATAAATGAACCTAGGAATATTAGAAGAGCATTAACATATATAATTTGAGTCAATAATGGTTCATGATAGAATTCTGCTATATATGGAGCAGAGAAACATAATAACGAACAAACAACGAGTGAAATTGCAATATTAATTACAAAAACCGTTGAATAGTCTAGATTTGTTCTTTTATTAAACCTTATCAAGGCTGATGAGAACCCAGAATCAATTAAAATATTAGAAACAGCAAGAAAAACACCAGCCATGGCAATCAAACCATAGTCAGATGGCATCAACAATCTAGCAAGAATAATCCCTTGTATGAGGCCAAATGCCTGTAATGAGAATTTTTCTATGAATCCCCAAATAACACCAGATATAGTTTTTTGCCGAAGATTATTAGACATGACTATGATTTTAATAATTTTAACATGTGCCTTACTAATTTACTTTTTATAGACAAAGATGAAAGGTATAATCTCAAATTCCATAATCGATTTTCAATAAAAAAAGGTGTAAGCGCAAAATCTATATTTTTATCGTAAAGATATGATAGTCTTTTCAATTCCTTGACCATATAAAGCGCATTCGACTTCTGAAAAGATTCTTTGTTATACTTTTTTATAAAGAATTTTTTCATTTCATAACCGCCCTTCAAGAAAGACAGGTTTTTTTCCAATTTTGCCGAATGACTTGCAGACTCTAATCTTTCCCTGTAAACACCCGTTACATCATCCAAAAGTTTAGATTCTGACAAAGACATTATATAAAGCCACAAAGGTGCATCCCCCATTGGCCAGTAATATTTATGAAAGTCTTCTTTATTATAAGATTCCCACAAATTTTTCCTAAAACATGTTGTCAATGTACAGATTCTATTTCGAATAAGATTTTTTTCAAAATCAGTTTCTTCTGCCCAGCCAGGTTTAAATTCACCAGTTCTTTCTATGTATTTTTCATGTCTTGTATGAACTAACCCACATTCTGGGTGTGTCTCTAAATAATCTACTTGTTTTTGTAGTTTATACGGGTCGGTCCAATAGTCATCACCTTCACATATGGCAATATATTTTCCTTTACATTTGCTAGAAACAAGGTTTGTAATATAACCAGGTATGCCTTTAGAATATTGGTTCTCTTTCTCAAATATAGGCTTAATGATATCAGGATATTTTTCTGCATATTCCTGAATAATGGCTGCGGTTTCATCTGTTGAAGCGTCATCATGAACAATGGCTTCAAAGCGAAAGTTCGTCTTTTGCATCACGAATCCATCCAGACATTGGCGAATGTATGGTGCGTGATTGTAGGTCAAGCACTGAATACTGACAACTATTTGATTATCGAGACTTTCCATCTAATTCAATTTGATTATTATCTTTTTATCCTTAAATGACCAGGTAAAGAATAGATTTGTTTTCTGTTTGTTCTAAATGCTACTCGTGATTGATATTCTTTTAGGAGGCCTATCACAAAGTTAAAAGTTTCGTCGATATTGTCAAAGATGTATTCGTTACCAGTAACCATTAATAATGCTTAGAATGACTATCTATTCCAATACAACGCTCTTTTAAAACTTTCTTCTGCCATATCTTTCTACAAATTGTGTATTTGTGCATCTTTCACCACCATATACCTGTCATCACCAACTGGCACGAAGTAATACAGTTGGCGCATGGTCCTGCGGTCGAGGAGATGACCTAATTTAATCGGTTCCATGTCGGTTCCTTTGGTGTGTTTCTGCAACTCCACGTCACCAATGGCCATCGCGGCGGCAAAGAGGTAGTCGCGAAGATGGTAGTCGATGCAGAAGTAGTCGCCTGTAGCAATATACCTGTCAAAATATGTCAACTTGATTTCAGCCGTGAAGCTGTAATCGAAATAGCTCACTCGGTTCGACGAGTCGGAGAAATTGAGATCTAAATCGAGCACTGCAATTGAACGGCTCTTATCAAGGAGGCAGTTCATTTTCTCGTAGTTCACCGATACCTGATGCAGTTCTGCAAAAGTTATGTTCTTCTGTGAATGACGTTCAAAATGAGCGCTCTTCAATACTGGAAGGTTCATCCCTTCGGGTGTAAACTCAGGGAACTCTTGCTCTTCACGTAGTGTTTCTTCTTTCTTGTAGCGCGTAAAGATGGAATCCGATGCTGACCGTATTTCCACTTGTGGGTCATCGGGCGATACTCTCCAGTGAACCCACGGTGTTGCCAAGGTGTATTCGCAAGTGTCTTCCGGCTGCCAATGACCTCCCCATGCAGACATGATCCTTGTCAGATGAGGGCGGACAGCCTCTTCCTTCTTAAACTGCGCCTTGTCCACATCCACTTCCGGTAGCACAAAGGCGAACAACACATCCAGAATATGGACAACCGCCATACAATAGGGTTCAAGCCCAGGCTTATCGCTCAGGAAGATGTCCACCGTGGGCTGTTTCACCTGTTCACGGTCGTAGGAGGCATAATACGGAGGCAATTCAGCGTCCATCACCGATCCGTTTATCCAACCGATGGTCTCGCTGAAATGAGACAGTTCATGCGATGGTAGCAGGTCAATCACTATCTTGCAAAGGGTTTTGTAAATGCCCTGATGCGTTACCTCCTCTTCTGTTTCTAGCTTTACCCAATACTCCTTAGTACTATCTATGCCTTGTGCTTCGAGCCATTCCCGTTCCAAATAGAGCACTGCCTGATTGTTTTCGTCGCCCCTGATGACAAAGCCCTTTCCATCTACCGACGGAACCGTCCTGTCCGTCTTGGTCAGTATGCCACCCATTGCACGACGCACGTCCAGATAATGCATCAGGTTGCTTTCCGTTTTTGAGAGCTTGTTGTTGCAATTGTCGCACTCCTCGTTGCATATTATTTCTTTATTACCCAGACCTTCAGAAATGGCGTGAGCCACATCTCCGAATGTCACTTCAGGCATCTGTTTTCCACAGAACCGACATACTCGTTTCTTCTTGTCGCCCTCACCAATGACAGTTCTCTTAAAGCCATCGTAGCCAAAGGCAAAGTGTCGGTATTGTGTGGTAATCTGCCCCCAACGAATCAAGTAGTCAATATGAATCCTTCGTTCATCATCGACTGTCACTAATCCGCGTGTTTTCAACACGGCAAGCTGCTTGTTCATTGTTGGAGCGTCCTCAGAAACGATGCGGAACACGTCGCCATCATTTAGACCGTCGATATAGGCGATAAGTGCATTCAACGACCAGTATTTCCCTGCGATAAGGCTCTTCAACAGTTCCAAAAACGGAGCGGCCTTACCGCCGTCCTTCACATACTTTCCCGTGAACGCATTTCCCTCCACACACATCCTTGTTGCGGACAGCCCTGTCAGCACCTTGTCGAACACATCGTCCGGCAGGTACGACATGCCTATCCGCTCGTTCTTCCTGAGCGAGTAGCAAAGTAATGTCTTAGAAGAGAACTCAATGGGATTCATTGTCCGGTAATGTATGTTTATATTAAGTTGCCAGAGCTTGCAATTCGATGCATATTTCTCACTCTTTCGATACTCTCTGCTGAATCTTTTCTTTCTTTGAAAGTATTTTCTCGGCCATCTTCAGCATGGGAGGACCGATGAACTTGTTGTCTTTAACAGCCACGCCTTTGCCTTCTGCTTTTGCTTCAGCAGTAAGTAGCAACATTTCCTTGGCCCATGCAACTTCCTCTTCATTATCCATTAAACATCATCTACTTCAATAGAACTAAATAGATATCAGCGTTTGCTTTATGAATCATTTCCAATTGTAATACTGCTGTAAGAACTGCTGTATATATTGTTGCTGCTGAAGTTGATTTACAACCCACTCATTCCATTCTATCAGAAAGCGTTGAAAATGCTCGGCTTTTTCTTGACTATCAATAGCATTACACATTTTCTCTGCAATTTCTTGTGGGAAATTATTTCTTATAAGAGCCTTCTGGGTCTCATAAGTAACCTTGTTTCCTATTATATCATATAAATCTTTTGTTGTTATCATAATTTTGCAATTTATTTAATATTAATGTATCTTTTATCGTTTTATCTTACGCTTTGTTTTGCCATTAGGTTTACATCGCTGTTAGTGGTTCAGGATTCACGGTAATCTCTGTAAACGATAAACTATAACTCGTTAACTTTCATTTATTTCAACGCCTCGTCGATTTTGTCAAAGATGTATTCGTTGTCAGTGACAATTGTCACAAAATCGTTTTATAACACAAAATACCCCCCATAAACCTTATAGATTATCAAAGCCAAGATAGAATAATATATGCTAAAACTTAAGCGGTTCCTTCTTAGACTTTTCCTTCTTGGAAGCCGCTTTGAATTTGTTCACGTCTTCTATATCACAAGTGCCGATGAATGAGCCGTCACTCATTCGGAACACCTCCAAATGAACGGAGCCGTCTCTGTGGAAATTATCCACATACCAATACTCGCCTTTCCCAATACGCTCATAGACTGTCCGTCCTTGTACCTTGTGAGCGGTTTCAGCAAACAGGCTGGTGTCAGCAAGCACTGTCTGCATATCGTCAACCCGCATAAACTTGGTGCGGTCATACTTCAACATAACACCTCTCCTTGAAAGAAAGTCGAACACGTCCGTAGTAGTCATTGCGTGTGGCACGCCTTTTTCCACCCCACTTTTTTCAATGGTCAGAGCAGAACCGGCGTAATCACTTCCTGGAAAACTAACGAGCATTGTGTCCATTCCATTATCCACGATCTCTCTCGCCTCTGCGACACTTGTGCCATTGACGCACTGCTTTTTATACAGATAGAGCGCGTCAGAACACTGAATAGAGACATCTTTATCCCAATACTTCCCCTTGTCCAGTAAATCCTTGAATTTCAGAAATAGGTCGTGGTCAGTCTTACTGAGCTGTGCAATAGTCAAGCCCGTTTCTTCGCAAACTTGTTTTGAAAAGATTGCGCTGGAGGTTATCACCGACAACTCAATGCCATGGTTGCTTGCCAAAGCATTAATGGCAGCCAGAAGGTTGTTGATGGCTTCGGCAACGCTTTCGCATAACTGACCCTGCAATGACTCCTCATTGATATAAACAGCAATCATCATTTTCTATATTCCAAGCAACACGTTCAAGTCTTTCTCTGCTTGATCAAAGAAATTTGCAGGCCAGTGATCTAATTTTCCGTTATCTTCAATTACTATCGACTCAAAAAAATTCTCCAGTTCCCTGTCAAAATACATCACATTGATATCTTGAGCCTCCATATTTTTCTGAACGACCATCACGCGCAGCGCATTGAGAATATGTTCAGAATGGGTCTCTATAAACACCTGCACGCCGCAGTTAGCCACAAGACCAAGGAATTTGGTAATCATTGACTGGGCTGACGGATGAAGATGAGCCTCTGGATTCTCCACAATGAGGATTGATCCTTTTGGGGCCGTAAGACCAGCGATGAGGATAGGCAGAGCATAGCTGTAACCAAAACCTACATTTGTAGGCTTGAACACTGCTTTCCCGCTTTTTTGCTCCGTACTGATACCCAATGCATAAATGTTGGCAGCCTCAATGTACCTGACTGTTGCCGATGAAGATCCAAACATCTTTGTCATCCAGAAATTCAGCACGTCATTGACGGTTGGGGACAGTTCGTCTTCGTCTATGTCATAAAAGATATCGTTCATCCCCTCAATAATGCTGTCATCAACTTTGTCGTACTGGCGCTCGTAAAGCATCTGAATTGTATGCTCCCCCCGTTTGTCTATCCAATCGTCCGACGAGGGGGAAAAACTCATCTTGGGGCCAATACGTTCCGCTGAAATATAGATAACATCCTGAAAGGGTAATACGAGTTTGTTGATTTTGCCCGTTTCCGGCACAAGATCGTGGAAGATGGTATTGTCATCGATATCAATCGACATTTGTAGGTTTCCAGAACTCTCAAACCTCTTGATGTCAAGCAACTGATTATTCTCTCCTGAGATACCCAATGTATAGATATAACTAGTTTTATCGACTCGGAATCCAATGCGTATGGGCTTTGTGACACTGGCATCCACATGCTTCACATCTGCAGCATTGCCCAAATCGACGAAGCTGCCCGACAGGAACACCTGACGTGACGACCGGCTTCTGAGCAACGTTTGTTTGAACAGCAATAGAGACTGTAGCGCAGACGATTTTCCACGCCCATTCACACCCGTAAGCAGATTGACCTTTCTCAGGCCGGAAAAACGAGTTGTCTTTCCGAACAACTTGAAATTCTCAAATAATAATTCACTAATCATCTTACATCAAAAATTTGTTTTGCCAGTGCAAATCGTGTCATTACCTTGGAGGGCGAACCCGTAGAATTTCTTACTGCATCGAGATACTCTGCATCTTTCAGCAGTGTCCTGAAAGACTGACGCATCAGGTTGTTGTCTAAGCTTTGCCCTTGCTCCGTTTTCTTATAAAAAACATAATAGACGGTTTCCATCACCGCTATGTTTATTCTGCCTCTGGTATAGTCGGAAGGAATTCGGAAATTTGAACTCCCGAATACACGTAGCGTCAGCTCCATAATATTCAAGAAACGTTTCTTAATATCTTCCACTTCCACCATACTCAACTTATTGATTCTACGCATCGCACGTTCCAGGAAATCATCCATCGAACGGACATAACTCTTCCGATAGTCAAGAAGGGTAAAAGCGATACACCTCAAGGCTGCTTCTCTGTCTTTCATTCTCTTGGCAGAGATGCCATTATCAATCGCTTTCTTGAACACCGATTCACCCGAAAGTTCTTTCAAGAGCCTGGTGGAATGGCCTATAAAGATACAGTTGCGTATTTCCTGCCGCTCCAGCTTTGTACCTCCGGTATTGATACGGTTGAAAATATCATACACGATTGACATCGGGGTGTCTTTGGAGATGACATAAAAGAGCAGTTGTCTGTCCTCCACCCTCGTTATAAGGTTTGAGAGTTTGTCATTCTTGCGCATCTCGGAGCAGATGTATCCATTCACCTTGCTCAAGGCGTTCAGGCCGGTCAGTCTCAAATCGTCCTTTAGGAAGTCCCTCAATGCCAAGGTGCGTTGCAATCCGTCAACTACAATCAGCCGTCCCTGGGCATCTTTCTTCATATAAAATGCCGGAATGGGTATCTCCAGCATCGTGGACTCTATCAGTTGACTTTTCTGCTCGATAGTCCATACTTCATTACGCTGGAAGTCTGGATTCATAACTATTTTTCCGTCCTTCACCTTACGGATATACTCGAACACCGAAAATTTGTCGTCCTTGATGTCGATGGTGTCCTCTATGTCTATCGGGTATATGCCGTCCTTTGCATCTTCGTCAAACTCAATTTCCCCATCGTTCAGCACATACTTGCCCTGCTCTACACGGACAATGCCGAGACGTTCCATCCAAGCAACCCGTACCCTTGTGTCCTGTTCAGAATAGTGGGCTAGCAGACTGGTTATCAAATCCGAGATACTAATGCCATTCTTGCCAACCACAGCGATAATTGCCTGTATCGGTTTCGAAGAACTAATCCATTTCCAAAAAGCAATGCGAGCCTCTTCCTTCTCATTCGATGCCATTGACGAGAACGCTGTGTCAACAGCATACTCTTGTCCATTTGTTGTAACGGCTTTCTCCTCAACCCAAAATGTAGCGTAATTATCCCCTTTCCAATCCTCAATCGGGGCACTACCCATCTTCCGTAACGTATTAAGAAGACGGTCAATGTCAGGTACATATGGTAAATAATCGCTCATCCTATTCTGTTTTGTTCAATCAACAAAAATACACTTATTTTCTCAAACAGAAGGAACCAAAGGCTCCCTTTTAGCATTTTTTAGGCATAATCGTTCTCTCATTACGCTCAGTCTCCAGGACATACTTTAATGCCTCGTGGATATTGTCAAAAATGTATTCGTTGCCAGTGACCATTAATGAAGTTTGGAATGACAATCTATTTAGAAATTTGTTTTTGTTTCATCAAGATCTTCTCTGCCATCTTAAGCATAGGAGGACCGATGAACTTGTTGTCTTTAACAGCCACGCCTTTGCCTTCTGCTTTTGCTTCAGCAGTAAGTAGCAACATTTCCTTGGCCCATGCGACTTCTTCCTCTGATGGAGAGAAATACTGGTTGACTAAAGGGAGCTCTTTCGGATTCAACACCAACATTCCTTCGAAACCAAGGTTTTTAGAAAGGATGAGGTTACGCTCCAAATCCTCAAGGTCGTGTACCTTGATATGAACGGTGTCGATAGGGAGCACTCCAGTAGCACGAGCAGCGTTTACTATGGCATTTCGCGCATAGAAAATACTTTGCCCATCAGGGTCATGCTTACCGCCAAGATCGGTCACATAGTCTTCACAACCAAAAGCAACAGCAATAACACGAGTACATGCCTTGCAAATTTCCTTAATTTCGACTATAGCCCCTGCTGTTTCAATCAGTGGAATCAACTTAAAAGTCCCAACTGGTATGTTTTTCTCATATTCAATGGTTTCAAGCAACTTGCCGACAAAATATACATCCTCTTCTTTTGTTGACTTTGGATACATGAAACCTGTGATGCCCGGTATTGTAAGTTGATAAAGGTCTTTCAGTAATTCTCCACTCTCACGGTCGTTTACACGGGGAAATATCATTTTCCCTTGTGCTTCTGGCCGTTGAACGAATAACTTGATGTTTTCACGGGCTTTCTGCTTGTCAATAACAGGTACAGAGTCCTCTATGTCAAGGAGAAGTACATCTGCATCACGGCGCAAGGAACTGTCAAGCAGTTTCTGGTTGTGGGCAGGGACGAACATCAGACTGCGCATCAAATATGTTTGATTATCCATTATTTTTCTTTTTTACAAGTACATGCCGACGAAAAGAGAGAACATCTTCTCCTCTTTGATTATAGGCTATTGACTCTACATAAATAATGCCACGGTCTGGTTTTGATTTTGACTCACGCTTGTCAAGAATCACAGAGCGTACATAGATTGTGTCATTGAGAAATGTCGGAGCCAAGTGTTTTACATCCTCGTAGCCTAAGTTCGCAATGGCTTTTCCACTAATGTCTGGAACAGTTATGCCAACAGCCAAGGAGAATACCAATGTGCCAACGACCAACACTTGACCATGCTGATTCTTACTGGCATAGTCGATGTTGGTATGTACAGGGTGGTTGTTCATCGTCAGCAATGAGAACAGGTTGTTGTCGCTCTCAAAGATGGTTTTTGAGAGTTCATGATTAATGACTTCGCCTACTGTGAAGTCTTCGTAATAATGTCCGATTGGTGATGGTATCATAATTTTTATCTAATAACGTGGTTTAATTTTGGTTTAATAACTGCAGGATTTCCGTAAAGGACATTGTCATCAGTTATATTCTTCGTAATATTTGATGCCATGCCTACAACATTACCATTTCCGATAGTAATACCATTACGAATAGAACTATTTAGACCGATAAAGTTCATATTACCTATCTTAAGTCCACTACCTACGCAAACTTGCCCTGCGAAATAATTATTATTACCTATTGTAATGTCGTGACCAAGGAGTGTTCCAGAATTGACGGTATTGAAATTTCCAATCACAGCATTGCAATTAATTACCGTATTTGCAAGAAACACGTTTCCGTATCCAATCTTTGCAGATTTGGCCACCATCACTGATGGATGAATAAAATTACACCATTTCTCAGCAGGAATGTTCAAATCATACAAAATCTTTGTTCGTTCGCGAATCACATCTGGACGATAAAGTTGATAGACGAATTTTACGTCATGAAACTTCTTATATTTTTCATAAACATCCTTTATATCACACAAAATTGGATATCCCGAAATTTCATCACCACCTGAATGGTCATCTAAAGCCAATCCTAGCACCTCAATATCCATTCCAAAACGTTGGTGTGCGTCATACATTTGGTCAGCAATTACAATTGCCGTTCCACGACCTCCGATTAATACAATTTTCATGTTTTCTTTTTATTTCTTTAAAATTGTTGTGTTAAATCCAGCATTTTTCATTCCTTCAGTAAGGTTGTACATGTGATTATTCAATTGCAAATCACTAATATTATAACCGTCACCTCTACGTAATAAAATCAACCCGTCATTATTACAATTTGAAAGATATGAAATGGTTCCTTCTTTGCCATCAAATAATATTATTTTATCTGAATACGGAGATCCGTTATAAGAAAGCAAAATCTTACTTTTTACAGATCCATCATACGATATCATCTTATAATAACCATAATCATACGATTTTGTCATGGGTTCATTGGTTGGGCTTGTATAAACATATTCATAATTATCAATATTTTCTATGTCTTTGAAGTCAACTTTAAGTAAACCGGTCTGACCGTATCCTGTATAATCACAAACAAAATAGATGTAAGGCTCCTCTATATTGATACCATCAAATTTAAATAATTTTCCCGAGTTGATAATGTGAAATGACCATGAACCTTCTGTATAAGTACCCCTTATCAATTGACATTGATTATTACTGTCACCTGATGTGATATATAACTCATTAGTACCTTTACGTAAAAGACAATCATGAAAATGACGACATGATATTAGTCGATTTTCATCATCTTTTGTTTCCTTGTTTTTGCAAATACAATGAATAGTCTTACCTTTATCTGTTGTCTGCCAGATACGTGAAATGAATCCGTCTTTTTCTCCAAAATAATCTGGCCAAATATGAGTTTCTTTTCCATCCAATTCAAAATGATTTTCATGGCCGTGAAGTGTTATATAAAAATGTGGAGATGAATCATTTATTATTCTGCCGTCATAATCGTATACCACAGATTCCTCAAGCCTACTGAATGTTTTGTCAACCCAATAAGCTTTTGAGCGGCCACAAATAAGACAAGAGCCGTCTTTAAACCAGTGTACATAAGAGATAATACCAATAGTGTTTTTAAGACTTTTCCATGTTGTTCCAAGGTCATTAGACATCATTAAATTCCCGTCAACTAATTTTAGAATATTATCTTCTGAAGTTGCCAATATATCTGTTTGTAAAATATTTATAGCTAATGATGGGGTGGACGTGCCTGTTGAATCTGAATTTTTGGTAGGACTTGATGATTCAAAAGGTATAAAATCCAGATTATCGGTAATGATATCATCTTTTGTACAACCCCAAATACAGATTGTAATAATTGGTATAATTAATTTAAGAAACCTTTTTCTAATCATGAGCGAATTATTTTTAGGATTCTCTGCATATCCTTATCATCATATCTTTGGTCGATAGGAAGAGGAATGATTCTATTTGCTAACTGGTATTCTAATTTGTTAGGTTCGTTCCAATTTAGAATATTTGGCCAGTATTTAGCTACAAAGATTTTATTTTCTATCAGTTTCTTTCTTAATCTTGCTCCATCTGAAATAAGATATGGATAGATCATTGCACAAGCGAATGAGTCAATCGGAGGAATCTGCAAATGATTAGAAGTTCCTAATTCCTGATGTAAATATAAGAAGTTGTCCTTTCGCCTTGCTTTTACCCGTTCGTAATCAATGTGGCAGAGAATGTCACGAGTGTTTCTGCACATCTTTTTAATCGGTTGATTATCAAGGAGGTGTTCGTCCTCCTGATATTTGTTGAAGCCGGCTTCAGCACCTTTCTCCTTCCGAATCAACAGATGGGCATCGTGAAGACTAGAGTTGTCTTCTTCATATATGATGGATTCTTTACCATTGACACCAACAGCGACACCTCCATCGGCAACACCAACGAATTTGCGAATACTATAGTATGCTTTCATGTTGGGTAATGCCGGGGCAAACAAAGCCTGAGCATTATCGACAATTAAATGTTCTCCATACTTTTGATAAAGCTTGCAGATATAATCATCCTTGATACCAAAGTAATTGTTGGCAATCAAGTACTCTCCATCTTGAAGATTTATCTCTTCTTTAATTTCAAATCTATCGTTGATATGGTAGAAACTATACTTAATATGCTGCCTTTTTAAAGGTTCAATGACGGCTTCGCAGGTGTAAAAAGGAAGATAAACGAATCGAATATCTGGTAAACGCAGGAGAATATACTCCAAAGCATTTCGTCCCGTGTTGAGCATCACCCCGTCCTTGATAGGGAAATCGTGCTTATCCTCACGGTCGGCCAATTCGAAATATCCTCCTATTGCTTCGTGCATGGTTGTTTTTAGCTCTATTTTTCTACCACGACTTTAAGCCATTCCTTTTGAGTTGTGATGGCCTTTTCCAAATCCTCTGCATTCTCAAAGCGTAGCACGAGTGTGCCAATAGCATCATTGGCTCCTTCAAAGCTATGGACGTGATCGCCAGGTTTAACCCAAAGGTCCCGCTCTATGACTTCAGCTGGAAGTGAAGGGGAAATTTGTAGTTCCTTGAATCGTCCATCGTTATCGGCATGGAGGATAATTTCTGCCCAATGACCATTGTAGGGTTTTTGTTCTATGGGTTCCAGAATGGAATCACCCACTATAGCACGGGTGATGGCGGTAATCATATCTACACCAGTAGCATAGCGGAGCATTTCACAAAGGCGGTTGCCACCACCACGAGGTGTCAACTCCATGATATATGGCTTGCCGTTTGTACCAATACGGGTTTCTATATTATATACTACAGTTTTTAAGTCAAGGAGGGTGATGAGGCGCTGGATTTCAGACTTGAGATAAGTCTCTTGTTCCTTGGTAAAGGTTGATGGCCACGAATAAGCAGCAGGTGTATAAGGATTGGTGGCATCAGCATCGAAGCGTTGTGCGCAGAAACTGGTAAAGACAAGGTTTCCGTCAACAGACATGCTATCTGTATCGGAAGAACAACCTTGTTTTTCAATAAACTCCTCAACGATGATGTGGCCGGAGATGGAATGCTCAATAGCATATTTTAATGCCGGCTTTAATTCCTCGAGGGTATCCACACGGGTTACGCCCTTGCTTCCTGCAGCGTCGGTTGGTTTTACAATAACGGGGAACTCATACCAAGTTAAATCGGCCAATGCTTCTTCAACAGAAGAGAAGCCTTTCGCCCTGGGAACGTTGAAACCATGCTTGGTAAGGAATGCCCGAAACTTATCCTTGTTTTGAAGAATTTCCACTGACTCAAATGGACCAAAAGATGGTAGCCCCATTTGGTTCTGAACGTATGATGCGGCAACTACACCTGGATCGACACCGAAGGACATGATGCCGTCTATTTTCTTCTCTTGTGCTACTTTCAGAACAGCCTCTTTGTCAATAATACTCACATTGACGTATTCATCGGAATACTTATGAGCAATATTGTCAGGCAGATAATCTGCCGTGACCACATAATATCCCTGTTCATGGGCTGCCTTGATGACAGGCAACAAGTAGCGGATGCCGCCCAGCAGCATCAGTTTTTTTTGTTTCATTTTTCGACAATCAAATTCAACGTCCTTTGTATGTCTTCATCCGTCAGTAGGTGATGCATTGGCAAGCAAATGACTTCGTTAGCCATCTTATGGGCCACAGGGAGATTCTCTGGTCGGGCACTATCTAACCCGCGATAGGTGGAGAATTCACTGATCAAGGGATAAAAATAACGACGCCCATGAACACCTTGCTCTTTCATCTTGAAGTAGAGTTCATCACGGGTCATGCCGTACTTTTTAGCATCGACAAAGATGGGGAAGTAACTGTAGTTATGCTTTACGCCGGGGAGGTCATCCCAATATTCAATGCCCGGGACATTTTTTAGACCTTCTCTATATTTGATGGCAACCTGATGACGAGCTTCAATAGCAGCATCAACTTGTTTGAGGTTGAGCAAACCGTAGGCACTGCGCATCTCGTCCATCTTACTGTTAATACCCGGTCCTACGACTTCTGTCTCTCCTGCAAAACCGAAGTTCTTGAGATAGTCAATGCGTTGTTTGGTTTTGGCATCATGCATCACCATTGCGCCACCCTCAATGGTGTTATATACCTTTGTAGCATGGAAACTCAAAGTGCTCAAGTCTCCAGCGTTAAGTATGCTTTCGCCATTAACCTCCACACCGAACGCGTGGGCAGCATCATAGATAACCTTCAAACCATATTTATCTGCAATATCCTGAATGGCCTTGGTATCGCATGGCTTACCATAGACATGAACGGGCATGATGGCTGTGGTCTTTGGGGTGATGGCTGCTTCTATCTTGTTGGGATCCATACAGCCTGTTTCCCAATCAATATCTACGAAGACGGGTTTGATGCCATTCCACCACAAAGAGTGGGTAGTGGCCACAAAACTATAGGGAGTGGTAATGACTTCTCCTGTGATTCGCAAAGCCTGCAAGGCGGTAATCAAGGGAAGGGTTCCGTTCGTGAAAAGGCTTACATACGGAACTTTCAGGTATTCTGCTAGCGCTGCCTCTAATTTTTTATGGAATGAACCGTTATTGGTAATCCATTTGCTATCCCAGATTTCCTTCAACATCTCGTGGAATTCATCAAGATTCGGGAGGAGTGGGGAAGTAACTGTTATCTTATTTTTGTTCATGTTGTGTTAAAAACAATAATTTTAGATATTTTTAATCTATTATCCAACCATCACAGTGTAGATACAAAGGACTAAAATGGCGATAGCAACAAGTACACCAATAACATAAAGTGTTTTTTCTAAGTTATTCATATATTTATTATTAAAGTATATTGTTACTAAAGTCATAATCTGTGGCATTCAGGTTTTGACAAAGTCTATTTGCGACTAATGCTGCTGCGGGTGTTATGATTAATGCGATGGTTTTGAGCAAAGAACCTTCCAAATGAGCTAGTAGTTCTTGGTTTTTAATCTTCAATGCTTTTCCGCAAGTCATGTATTCTGCCACGTATTTCAAGAGGTCGCGGGGATTCTCCAACAGGCGGCCGCGGAGCTCGTTGAGCATGGCGTAGTTAGAAAAGGTGTAATTGAGGCATTTCTGTTCGTCAAAGTGGCGTCTCGTCAGACTATCCTGGTCGTTGTGGTGATAAATCCTCAGTGTGTCTTTGATGTATCGGGCCTTATACTTGCGGGCTACTCTGTTCCAGAGAACGGATTCCAATACGAGGGAAACTTTGTCGTAAAGCCATTTGTCGTCATCACAAAAGACATGGGCCTCGGAAAAAGCTTCGGCTCTTCGGGAGATGATGTTCTCACTGGGATGCCGTTGGCTCCATTCCATCGTGATGTAGTCTGTATCTAGATATTCTCCCTTCCAACCATGATAACAAATGTTTTTTCCTGTTTCATCCACCGTTTGGCCACAGACCATCCCGATATCTTTACGATTCTCTTGTTCTATTTTGTTCCATGTATCGGAGAACACTTCGATGGCATTGTCTGTCAGTTCGTCGTCATCATCTATATCTACCACATAGGGTGTCTTGATCCACTGGTCTCCAGTTCTGACAGCCCAATGTTTGCCACGGTGCCGGAGTTTATGATATTCTATCTGTATCTGATTCTCTGCTATGAGTTCTTCAACAACAACCTTTACCTCTTCTGTCGTACTGTCATCAATAATCAGCCATATAAAGTCTTTCCGTGTCTGCCGCCTCAGCGATTCATACAGCCGCTTGAGTTCCATCGGCCTGTTACAAGCACATGTGAAGACGGTGATGGTCATAAAGGTTTAAGCGCAGCTTTGCTGCTGTTTAAGCGTCGCGTTGCGACTGTTTAAGCGCCCTTCGGGCTGTTGAAGGGAAGGGGATTTAACGGAACACAAAGACACGAAGATATATAACGATGACGATAACGATAACGATGACTATCTGTCCACGAATGTACACAAATGATACACGAAGTTTTTTAGAACACGAAATTTACGGAAGACACAAAAACCACTGAATACCACTTTTCTGTAAAGCATCCGTGCTGTTTGCACGTCTGTGTCGATAGATGCTCATCACCATCCTGCAAGTAAACTTGCGTCTGTTGCCGATCATCTTTCACCAGCCCTTTCGGGCCTGTCTTTACAGAAAAGTAAAAACAGAGAAAACCGGCTTATGCCTTGACGTTAACTTTAACCGTAATTATTTAGGGATGACATGATGGTGACAAGGGACATGTCCTATCACGCATAAAAGGGAA
>Ga0310695_10002751_pt1 | contig 36279 bp, 41 predicted proteins | sample RumenRJG_04DNA_FD_203882 | JGI IMG/M metagenome (GOLD analysis project Ga0310695, IMG submission 203882) | Bovine rumen microbial communities from Lethbridge, Alberta, Canada - RJG_04 (v2) (version 2) | ecosystem: Host-associated > Mammals > Digestive system > Stomach > Rumen | place: Canada... | reverse complement strand
CTCCTGACCAACTCAAGTCCAATGCCCTTCTCCCGATACTCTGGAATGGTTCCGACACAACCCGGTCCGCCGACCTTAAGATTATCCTGCATCCCCAAATCACTTAATATGCAGAATGCAACTACCTTATCCTGGTCAAAGGCACAAAAAACCCTGCTCCATTCTCCGAAATACTGTACCCAGTCCTCGTCCACTTCATATACAGCTTTCTTAAGCTGGCTGATATCGCCTTTATATTCGCCAAAGGTAATATTCTCAGGGCAATGAGGCACTACTTCACGCGGTGAATCATTGCGCAAATCCATTATCAGTTCCGAAAACGTCCAATCCTTTGGCATTCCTTTTATTCCTGAGTCATCAAAGAATCCGGGATGCATATTATTAAACATTTTTATAAGATTCATATAGTACTCCTTATCATTAAGCTAATCAGTCAACATCATTACAACACTTTACGCATGACAATCTGTCCGTTTTCTCTCGCAACCTCAACAAATCCAGCTTTTTGATAGAGCCGGACAGGACCTTGATAATCAAAGTCATCGCGTTTATCAGAGACTTTGGCATATCCTTCAACAGCTACATACCCTTTTGATTTTGCATCATTGCAGACTCTGTCAATAAATGCTGAAGCTATACCCATACCACGGTATCCCGGTGCAATTTCAAAACAAACAATAGAAACGGTTTTTCCGCATGTGTTAGTTCTTGCGAAGTCCGGAACAAAGCCGGCATAGCTTTCCATATCTGCCGCATTGCACCATCCAATGGACAGATTTCCATCATAAGCGAGATACCCATGAATTTTGTTGTTATTCAGCATCTCTACCGCATATTTGCGTATCGTATCTTTTACACCGTGTGTTTTAAACTCGCTAACCATCTGTTGGATACTCTCTTCATCCTGGTTAGGAGAAGTGCAATAACATGGGCCGTTCGGATTGTTATCTGTAAACGCCCGATGATCGAAAAAGTCCAGATAATCAGCAGTCAATTCGGGCGTCAAAGGTTTGATAATGATTTTATCCATTCAGGGATCTCCTCCGAAGTATAGCTTTCGTTTGCCCTCACTGGACAATCCAAGAAAGCAAATGGAATGACAAGTTTGCAAAGATCATACCAAAGCGTATGCGTCCAGTCAAACTGAAACAGGCGAGGGAATCCTGTTCCATGGAAACACACAATCAAAAATTCCGTCTACAAATATGAATCCGGGTTCGGATACCAAATCAGGAACCGTCAGTCAAACAGAAGCGGACAGAGCGCCAACGGAAGGGAAAGTCAGCCGTTTCCTTCCCAGAGCCAGTCCATCTTCGCGTAAGTTACAGTACCATCATTATTGAGCAGAATATACAGATCATCAATTATTCCCACAACATGCCAGCTGGCCTCTTCCAGGGAACGGCCGTCCCTGGAAGTCATTTTCCGGTCTGTCCATGCTGTCTGATCCGCATATTCCTCCCGGAGACACAGGTTGGGCCATGCAGGCTCCACATCGTTCATCCGATCTCCGAAAGCCAGGAATTTCTTCATCATCCAGCCTTCCGGACCGTTCACACAGATCCGCACATGGCACCAGTCTCCTTTTGTTTCCAGAACCTGAACCGGTGTGCCGTTATAGTATTTTCCCAGAGAATCATCCCGGTTTCCGGCCCCCGGCCGCAGATAGAGCCGGTCTTCAGGATTCGGATTATTGACCACAGCCCAGCCGTCCTGCGCAAGAGCCTGCTTCATCGCGTCCATGGAACGTGGAATGCTGATGAAATCGGTGGACATCAGATCCTGGTTGTTCAGCGAACCGACCAGATAACCACGGCTGCCCAGGTGAGCAGAATGATAATAGACGCCCCACCGGAAAACAACCCAGTCAATATGATCCGGACCGTCGCCCATAATCCAGTCCAACTGCCATCCGTTATCAGATCTGAGGTATGCGGCAGACCAGGTCTGGTTTTCAAACTCCACCTGTATTTCGTCTTCCCCTGTATGGAAGGTATCCAGCCAGCTGTCCGCAGGAAGTATCCCTGATTCCTGCAGGGAATAGGTGTCTGGTGATTCCTGCACCGCAACAACCACCCGGCGGGCACCCTGGTCATCTTCTGTCAGTAAAACCAACTGGTTATGCTGCGGGTCTAAATCAAGGATATGCCCCTGCACAGGAAGCCTGCGGCTGTCCAGGGCTCCGGGATGGGTCAGGTACTGATGGGCCTCCTGCCACAGCGTCTTTACGGGAATATCCTTCAATGAATCGGAAAGGGGCACATCGATCAGGGAGAAGGTTGTGACCGGGCCGGTGTGTTCCGAGTCGTAATGCGCCCGGACAGCACGCAGGACAAGGTCTCCGGCGGCCTGGTCATCCAGCACGGCGGCAAAGACTGCATCGACTTCCTCAATAAGGGCGCTGTAGGAATTATATTCAACCAGCTCCATGCCCGGAATATCATCCCGGATCTCATCCTGAAGGACAGACGCTTTTTTTCCTGCTTCCTTTGGTGCAGCGGGCCGATAGGCATAATTAACGGTCCAGCCGAAAAGGGTCAGATCATCCCCGGCATCTGTTTCATACTCTGGAATTGTGCTTCCATCCGGATAATATTTCAGAACAGTTCCCAGGATCATCACCTGTCCGCTGTAGCGCCCGGGGTCACACCAACCGCAGAGGGAATAGGTTTCTCCGTCCCAGTGGTAACTGTCAAAAATCCCGTTGGAGCTGACCACATCAAACCCCTGATCATCTCCATAGGGGGTTCCGTCCGGGCGCAGCTGATCCGCCTGATGACGGACAAGCCGCGTGTCCGTTGTGCCGTCTGCCGCGTCCAGACCGCCAAAGATCTGCTCCCACTGCCCACCGGAGAGACGGTAGCATTCCAGTCCTGAACCGAGTTCTGTGATCAGGACAGCATGGGTTGCGCCATCCGGCGCATTCAGGACGAGACAATCCTGAGGAACGCCGTCAATCACCGGACGGAGAGAGTCCGGAATCGGATCGCAGTATGCACTTTGCTCCGCGGATCCGAGAAGCGGCAAAACAGCCAGCAAGAGCAGGACAAGAATGGCGGAAAACAGCTTTCTCATGCTATGGCGACCTCCTTCAGGCTTTCTGCCATAATAACGGTTCAGTACCGGGTTTCCGTTCCTTATCCATCCCATTCCCATGTTTTTTTTCGGACAGGGATCCTGGCTTCAGGTTCCAGGGTGCCAAAGCCTGCAGTTTCCGTCAAACGCAGAATAAGGAAAATGAAAAAATATATGGTCAATGTTGTGGAATCCGCCTGCTCATACGTCTATATAGGTGAAAGGAGGGATGCAGTGCCATGGAAACGGTAAAGGGCCCTTGCCGTCCGGCTGAGGAAAAAATTACGCGTCTGGTGGAAACGCATCAGCTTGCACTGCTTCGCCTGTGTTTCGCCTATCTCCATGATCAGGCATTGGCGGAGGACGCTGTACAGGAAACATTCCTGAAAGCATACAAGAATTTTGAACAGTTCCAGGGGCGGTCAAACGTCAAAACCTGGCTTTCATCCATAGCGATTAACTGCTGCAGGGATATGTACCGCGGAACCTGGTTCAGGCATATTGACCGGTCCATATCCATTGATCAGCTGCCGGCGCGTACAGAGGAACCGGATCCCGAAGGGGACGCGGTATCCGTGGAAGTGATGAATCTCCCGATTCGATTGAGGGAGGTTGTGCTGCTTTACTACTTTGAAGATATGAATACCAATGAAATTGCGGAGACGCTTCGGATTTCCCAGCAGGCTGTTTCAGGCAGGCTGATGAGAGCACGGGCAAGGCTCCGCAAAGCGCTGAGCGATACAGAGGGGAGTGAGCGGAATGGATGAGAAGCGTAAGATGCAAAGCACCCTGAATCATTCTTTGTCCGGCCTGAAAGAGAATCCTTTCCTGGCTCAGCGCGTGATTGAACAGGCGAAAGGAGAACCGGTAATGAAAAAGAAGATATCATTCGCATTTATTCTTGCCATGATTTTACTGTTCCTGCTGGCCGCAGCGGCCATTGCGGAAGTGCTTGGAATCAACGTGTTTGAGGTGTTCGGCAAAACAAATGCCAGGTACGCGGAGCTTGCGCCGTATACAACGGTGGAGAACACGCCGGAGGTCAGCGTAAACAGCGTCGAACTGGGACAGACGAGCGCGGCAATCAACAGCGCCTATTATGACGGAACCTCCCTGATTGTCGGGTATGCCATCCGGAACGGTTCATACATGGAGGAATGTATTCCGGATGAAACCCTGGCGGCTGAAATGACGCAGATGGATAACAACCTGGTCTGGATGGCGAACAACGATGAAGAAGGCGAACTGATCGCAGCATGGATGCAGGCCCGCGATGAGGGAAGAAAAGCGGGACTTGTACGGTACAGCGTCGGGCCGAGTGACCATACGGAAACGGATGACGGGATTGACATCAAGCCCAGAACGGAAGAGACCCGTTCGGGGGAAGACGGAGTGGAATACACCATGCGGGAGTATGAAGCACCGCTGACAGAAGAACTGCAGAACCTGGACCAGCTTACCGTCAATATCCGGCTGTACCGTTCGGAAGATTACCTGTATTTTGACGGAGAAAACACCTGGACGCTTCAGAAAACAGAACCCGCAGGAGCCATGAGGGCGGTTGTTCCAAAGGCCGGTGCACAAATCACTGTCTACAGAGGAACCGGAAGCTATCAGGGAAGAAAACTGAATGTTTCAGCAGCAGCATCCGCATCCTATGCCGCGCTGGATATTCGCTTCGACGAACCTCTACCGCAGCTGCCGGAGGACCATTGGTATTCCTTCCGCCTGGCGGATGAAACCGGAACAATGCTGTTTGAGAATGAGTGCTGGGATGACAGCGCGAAGGAGGGTACCCTCACTTATGAGGGAACCGGAAAGGTGCCGCAGAAACTGATACTGCGCATTATTGAGGAACAGGAAGGGGACTTTGACGTCAATGCCGCGCTGGATGCCGCGGAAGCGATTATTCTGTCCGGTCAGCAAGAGAACTGATTCATTCATGCAAACAACAGGCCGAACCGCTGCGGGTTCGGCCTGTTTGGTTGCTTCTCAAAAATAATGTTCCATCAGACGGTTAACCCACTCGGGAACAGACGCGTCTTTTTTGTCATATACCGGATAATATGGCTTTATATCCAGAACAGGTGTACCGTCCACCGCGTCCAGTCCCTTCACGACAAGCGTGTTCTCAGAAACAGAGACGATTTCAACAGAGGTCATACCGATCCGGTTCGGCCTGTCTTTCCCTCTCTGGGAGAAGATGCCCACCAGGGGCATGTCCTCCCGGTTCTGCGGCCTGCGCTGCAGATGCTTTTCAGGAACATAGCAGGCCTGATCAAGCCAGTAAAGAATGATTACATGGGAAAAATCCTCCAGGCCCTTCAGTCCGGAAACATACTGCTCCTCCAGGACGATGGAAGAGACGTCGTCTCCCCAGGATACATCTTTTCTGTCAGTCACCTTATTCCTGACAAAACCAATCGGTTCCAGTTCAATTTTCATACGATCCTCCGAAAACGGTGCTTTGTCCTGAAGTCATTAACGCAGTTTAATCCGTTCCCACATTCCTTTTTCCGGGTCGCTGCCAAGCCTGACCACGTGATCATAACCCAGCGACAGAAGCAGTTCTTCCGCCTGGAGATAGCCGCCGTCCAGCAGTCTGGCGTCATGGCAGTCGGAATTGACGATCACTTCGCCGCCCCAGTTTTTCCATTCCTTCAGCAAAAATGCCGCGGGATAGGGGGAGGTCATATATCCCCTGGCTACGCCTCCTGTGTTGACTTCCAGCAGCGCGCCTGTTTCAGCCATGGCCCGCAGGGCGTCAAGCGCCATGCCGCGATAGGCCGGGAAATCTTCATCATACAGGCGGAGGTTTGCGTTGTTATACCTGACCAGGTCATAGTGTCCGATGATGGCCGGCTTTGACGCCAGTACATAGTCACGGAACAGCGAGAAATAACGCCGCGCCATTTCAAGCCCGTCCCCGCCACAGTATTCATCCACGTATTTCCGCATGACTTCCGGGGGAGCGTCCACGCCGGAGAAACCGCCGTCCGGCGTCCGGAAATAATGCACGGAAGCGATAAAGTAATCATAATTCTCCGGAGACGCGCAGCTCAGCATATCGCGTTCCATGCCGAGATGGACTGCCATACGGCCACGGTATTCATGCTGAATCCTGCGGATTTCCTTTTTGTAATCCTCCTCCCGGGCAGGATCCACACAATGCGCCGGATCGAACAATTGAGGCGCGTGGGAAGAGAAACCCAGGGATACAAAGCCCATTTCACAGGCTTTTTCAGCCATCTCCTGGGCGGGTGTTTTCCCGTCGCAGAAGGTGGTATGGACATGGGCTGAAGATAAAATATTATTCATATCTGTTTTTGTATACATGAACTCCATTCGAAAAATGAAAAGGATCTGTATGGCCGGTTATCCAGTGATCCGGTCCCACAGCTGGGCTTCCACATAGGCATACCCTTCAGGCAGGGTTTTCAGGAAAGCTTCGACAGAACCGGCTTTCCTGATCTGGTCCAGGAGCATGCTTTTTGTCAGTACTGTCGCTGTTGCTTTCCGGGAGAGCAGCGCGCAGCTGTCCCCGAGCGTGAAACTGACCTGATCGTCCGGAAGGGAAGACAGGTCCAGGACGATCTTTTCCCCGCCGCTGAACCAATTCCGAAGGTATTCGCATTCCATGAGCGTAAAGCAATAGGGGTGAGGAAGCTTCGGATTGCCGCCCAGCTGTATGAAAGTTTCCCGTACAAAGCGGTCCGCCTCATCCCGCAGGGGATAGTAATTCACGAAATCGGCAAACCGGCCGAAACTGGCGGTATCCGGATGCTGCGCGGTAAGCTCGGCCGCAACACGGAATGCTTCCTCTTTGGGAAGCAGCATGATGTTTTTCCACGGGTCTGTCCCGGGGAAATAATAGTGCGTTAAGAACAGTTTTTCCATATTCATCAACAGGCAGATAACCTTCCTCAGGTTTGCAGGGAACTCCCGCTGTCTGTCCAGATATAGCACAGGACAGGCATCGACGGGCTCAAATATCCCAGCAGAATCAGCCCATTATCCTTCCTTTCCCACTGCAGGTATTTATCGGCGGCGTCAGACTTCTCCTCCGGAACACCGTGCTGTTTTGTCAGGCCTTCTTTCAGTTTCCGGAAGACCTCGCCCGGATCGGCCATGGAATGCTTTCCGTCTTCCTCAAAGACATGGTCCAGGCGGAGAATCCTTTGGTTATTCTCCTCGTTGTTTTCCAGCATGGAATACGCCGGTAAGCAGCTGAATACAGCCCGGCTGTCGTAGGTCTGGAGAACCTTTTTCCCGTTCCGGTAACTCAGTCCCATAGGGTTGTAACCGGAATCCCGGAGAAGTTTGTCCGCTTCCTCAAAGGTCATGGAGGCGTTCAGCAACACCTCTCCGGTTCTTTTCTGATGCGCAAGAATTCCGGAGATCCATGCCACACCGACCACGATGATTACCAGAATCGCGATCAGCAGGCGGAGGTTTCCGGCACGTGATTCCCGATAAGCTGTTTCAGGATCCCAGATCTGGTTTTCTGCATTCAGTTTCATATGCTTGCCTCCAGGTGCTTTTTCCTGATCCTCAGGGGAAAATGATCTCGTTATGGCTTCTGCGCGATGACCCGGTACCAGTCCATTTTGCTGAACTCGGTTTCCGGAATGTTCGAAGGCACAGGACGCAGTTCAATCGAGTGATAGCCCAGGTTTGCGAGCGCATCATCGATCAGCTTCCGGGGGAAGGGATGATAATGCTCCTCAAAAATCTCCTTCTGGAAGATCCGGTTGTCGCGCTCGAAGGTGTACAGCAGATTAAAGGTGATTGAACCGTCGGGGTTGTGATCCCAGACCTGCACCAGGTTGATCCGGTTGCCGTCGCGGAAAAAGGGGTTATACAGATAGAACCGCTGTTTTTCACGCTGGATTTTTTCCCAGTTGCGCGAATCAAAACAGATGTATCCGCCGGGTTTTACCAGACTGTCCATCTGCTTCAGGGTCACGAGTATATCCGCCTGAGAGACATATCCCAGGGCGTTCCCGGTGCTGGCCACGCAGTCAAACTGCTGTCCTTTCCAGCAGGAAAGATCCCGGAAATCGCTTTGCTTCAGTACCACAGGCTTCTGCTTCGCTTCCGCCTTTGCCCGGCATCTGGTGAGCATCGCTTCGCTCAGGTCGGAGCCGAAGATTTCAATTCCCAGCTCCTGCAGGGGGAGGGTCATGCTGCCGGTGCCAACGCTGACATCCAGTAGGGTCTGAATCCGGCGATCCGCGAGAAACTGTCTCCAGTCCTCCCGAATGACCTTTGTCCGCTCTTCACTGTCAATTAAATCGTAAATATCAGCACGGTCATACAGCTGTTCCAAGAATGCTTCTCCTCCGGTTTCTTCAGGTTCCGGTGAAAGTATGGTTCTTTCCTGCGGCTGCAACGATCATATCAAAGCCTGCGCGTTCAGTCAAACCAGAAAGGGGAGAAAACAGGACGGAGACAGGAAAATGCTCCTGTCTCCATCCTGTTTCATGGAATGGTATCAAGTTCCTTCTGTTTTGATTTTATCCCCGCCAGAACGCAGAAGCGTTGGTTGTTACGTTTTGAGCAGCAAAGTTGTGCCTGAGAGGAATGCGATAATCCGGAGGCACAAGGGAAACATATTTGTCAGGGAGCATCCGGGCTCCCTCAAGACCGTAGCCGTATGTCATATGGATCGTGAACCAGTACAGGTTCTTTGCCCAGTATGCCTGCATGTATTCCACACCGGCCTGGTCAGAATTCCGATGGACGTTCAGTTCCCGGCCGGCGATGACTTCCGCACGCATTTCCTCCAGGGAAAGGGGCGTTCCGTCCGGCGCTGTCACGTATTCCTGCATATCGGAATCAATCATTGCCCATTTGTTCAGTTCCGGCAGCCATACCAGATTGACAACATGGCAGTCCTGATCGTTTTTATCTTCGGGCATGCAAGTTACAAAACGGTTTTTGATCCGGATGGAGAGCAGCAGTTCACTGAGCAGAATGGCGTGCCAGCGGCAGTTGAAGCCGGTCGGAACACGCTGCGCGTACTGCCACAGGGTGAAGGCGTTGAGCTCCTTCATCGGTTCCTTCTGGTTGTCATGCGGAATGTGCGCGGAAACAAACTCGCTGACTTTCAGCACCTTTTCCCAGGTGGACAGGCCGGAGGCGGCAATGGCGTCCAGATCCAGTCCGGCGCCTTTTTTGAAGTACCTGCGGATCATACGGGAATGAAGCGGATTGACCAGCATCCTGGATTTGTAGGGAAACGGCTCATTTGTGTAAGGTTTGCAAGCCTGCAGCTTCTGTATCATTTCATTTCTGTCAATTGACATATTGGCTTCCTCCCAATGCCTCCATGCGATTAATCAATGTTTTTTAATTGCCGTTGCCTTTGGAAACAAACATATAGCAGCCTTCCGCACCGATTCCGTTTTCCGGCGGTACGAGCATCCCTTTTTCGATCAGGCAGTCCACTACAGCGTCCAGAACCGGCCCGTTGGCCAGCGCATTGGCACATCCCCATTCACCCATGAGGTAATCGGGGATTGCTTTCCTGAAAAGGGCTGCGAGCTTATCCGCCGTGTCTTCCGCTTCTTTGGCAAAGCCCGCGGGGTCCAGACGATAGCTCAGGTCGAACAGATGGCGATCTTTCATGTCACTGACAAGGATCTTGGTATACAGCATGTCCCCGTCGCGATAAATATATCCGCTCTCGATGGCTTTGGCCGCATGCTCCTTATCCTTTTCGGTCAGTGCGTTCACACTCACACCTTCGATTGCGCGGATGGCCAGCTGCAGCTGCGGATCATTGGAGATATCCACGCCGAAGGAAAAATGCTTCCGAATGCGCGTGATATAGATGTTTTCCACATGGACCTCGGAATATCCGCAGAGGTTATAGGCGTTAGCTCCGTCGCAGCCCCCGCCGAAATAAACCCCGTGATCCTCATATCCGTATACCGTAAAGGGCCTGTCCGGTTTCTTCACATCCCTGAAATACTTATGTTCCAGGTACCCGCAGACAGCGTTGCAGTACACCGAAGCCAGGTGCCTGATCTGCTGCCAGAGGATCAGATTCAGGTCCACTTTTTTGTTCAGGTACGGGAAGGCAAGATATTCATCCTTATGTTTTTCAATATATTTTATGATAGCATCACAGATTTCCGGAATCCGGGCGGTGTACAGCGACGTTGCTTTATCGAACACATCCTTTTCCAGGAGAACAAAGTTGATCGCGTATTTCCCGTTGTCCAGGCGGCGCAGCAGACCGTACTCACCGTTTTCACCTTTTGTCAGGATCTCCAGTTCTTCCTCCACATATACCGTGGGAACGTTCAGTTCCGCGGCAATCTCTGACGCGCTTTTCGCCTTTTTGCGGCAAAGCCAGACAATGTGCCGGGAAAACTGCCGCGTGCATACCATGCGCGGATCTCCCCAGGAAGGCATTCCGTTTCCCCAGAACACAAAATTGATATTATCCAGCGCCACAGGCTTCACAAGCTTATCTGTCATTTCTTCCACCTCGCTTCTGATTTTCTGCCTTGCAGAAAACAACCGTTGACGGACCGTGCTTTCCGTAACACTCAGACGCCGGGCAATGGCGGCTGTGGAGAACCCATCCAGATAGAACTCGATCATCACTTCACGGTAGGCTTTTGTCAGGAAAGCAATCCGGCGGAAGATCAGGGATAAGGTTTCAGACATATCCTCTTTTTCCGCTGCCGCTATGCCGCACAGTGCTTCTTCCGGATCACGACTGTCAAACAGATCCGTGCGTCTGCTGCGTTTTTCGGAGAAGTCAGCGTAGACGTTCCGCGCCACTTTCCAGATGAACGGGTAAATATCATCGATCGTACCTTCCGTGCCGGCCGCTTTTACGAGCGCAAAAACAATATCCGAGCACAGCGCTTCTGCCTCGTAGCTGTCGTTTGTCCGGGCGTAGCAGAATCCGTACAGTTTTTCCAGCAGCCCGTCATCGATGAAGTTCAGCAGGTCCTTTTTTTCCATCGGTGTCTCCAAGCGATTGATCAATGCTTTCACTTATATAGTCTGTGAAACGGGAGAGATGTTAGGTCATCCTTCCACATTTTTTAAAAGTTTTATTTCACGAAGGACATATCGCCGATCCGGCGGATCATCCGTTTCCCGTCATCCCGTACGATCATCTGCGATACACTGCCGGCAAAGCCGAACAGTTCACAGCGGTTCATGGATTCCACGTCCAGGCCGAGGAACATGGCGTTGAAAACGCTCAGCAGATCACCGTGGGAAACAATTACGATGTTTTCACTGTCATCCGCCATGACCCGGTCAAAGAACGGCCGGAGCCGGTTCCATTCATCCCGGCGGCTTTCCGCGTCTGAAAACAAGCGGTCATCAACCGTTTTTTCATTGCATTCCAGGTTTTCGCGCAGCCACTGCACGGACTTTCCGCAGCATTTCCCGAGATTGCGCTCCCGCAGCTCCGAGGCCTCAATCGGAGCGACCTGCAGAAGATCCGCGATGCTGTCCGCGGTTTGCCGGGCACGCTTCAGGTCAGAAGTGTACAGCGCCACTTCCTTGCCGGACAGCTCCTGCTTCAGTTTTTCCGCAATGCGGTCCGCCTGCTGCTTTCCCAGCTCCGTCAGATTCCAGTCGGTCCAGGATCCCACCATGCCGTTGACATGGTGTTCGGACTGGGTATGCTGCACGGTAAAAATCTGCTTCATGTCTTTATTCCTCCGTTCATTCACTCTGCTGCATCCGGAATTTATCAGACTTCCGGAAGGAATCGTTCCAGGTCTGGATGCCTTTGAGCACTTCCCGGTCCATGGCTTCCGCGTCCCGTTTCCGGATGAATTCAATCAAGGATTTTTCATGGGCGCACAGCCATTCGCGGCTGAAGATTCCGTTGTCGAGGCTGTAACGGATAAAATAGAGATAACCGTCCCGGAAGGTCTGGATGAACATGGGGAAGAAGGGATTGCCGCAGTATTTGGCCGTCTGGTGATAGAAACGGTAGCAAAGCTCCGGAATGTCATTTTCATCTTCCGCGGCGCGGGACTGTTCCACCAGGGCTTCCAGCTCCTTCACATGCTCCTCCGAGCAGCTTTCGCAGGCCTTGCGGAAAATGAACTGCTCCAGCGTGGCGCGTATATGGATCATCAGTTCCAGCAGGTCCTCGTCAATGACGTGATCCGTAAAGTCGATCATCTCCATCATCGTGCGGATGTTGCCGTTGGTGAGATAATCCTCAACATATACGGCCTGCCGGGGGGGCCGCCTTCAGGAATCCCATCTGCTGCAGCTGGGCGATGCCGCTGTTCACCACGGTGAGCTTCAGGCCCATCTTCTGGGCCAGCTCCCGCTCCGGCGGCAGCCGGTCGCCGATCTTCAGTTCGCCCATGAGAATCATCCGTTTGATCTCGCGGACAAACAGTTCAGTCATGCTCAGGGACCTGATCTTATGAAAAACCATAGACGGGTACTCCTTTCAGCTGTGAAAAACCTATTTTTACGATCTGTTCCGAACAGAGACAATGATACTGTAATCCGAAAGGCTATGTCAAGTTCACACACGGGCGGGAGAAAGCAAAGATATGATAAACATGCGGTTGACAGACTGCCGGAATCCGGGGAACCGTTGTTTTTCTTGACAAGGCGCTTCACGGAGTATAGACTTTGTTCCGAACAGAAATCAGGTAAATGTCCCAATGTGTTGGAAAGGATACAGAATCATGAACAAGGATAACGGTACATCACAGGACTATATCGTCGCGACAACCTCTACTTCTGACCTTCCCCGGGAATGGCTGGAGGAGCATCACGTTCCCTTCATCAGCTACAGCTTTACCGTAAACGGCGACCTGCGCCAGGATGACTGCAGCGAGGAAGGCCGCCGCGCCATGTTCTCAGGCATGCGCAAGGGGGATGACCTGAGGACCTCCATGATCAACGAATACACCTACTATGAGTTTTTTAAATCACTCATGGAAACCGGGAAAAACGTGCTTTTCCTGGACATGTCCGAAAAGATGTCCGTTTCCTATGTGAACGCGAACAGTGCGGCCGGAAAGATCGCGGCCGAGTTCCCGGACCGGACGCTCCGCGTGCTGGATACGCGCTGCATTTCCGGCGGCCTGGGCCTGCTGGTAATGGGCGCGGTAAAGCATATGGAAGCAGGGGAGTCCTTTGAACAGGTGACCGAGTGGTGCGAAGCCAACAAGCTGAAGATTGCCCACCGGTTCACCGTGGATGACCTGAACTACCTCAAGCGGGGCGGACGGGTTTCCAATGCCTCCGCGCTGGTGGGCTCGCTGCTGAACATCAAACCGGTGCTGTATGTACCGGACGGGGGAACGCTGGATGTTGTGAAAAAGGCGAGGGGACGCCACGCCGCGCTTCGCCAGATCAGGGACAGCATCCTGAGCGACCTGGAGGGCTTTGAGTCTCCGGATCAGCAGATGCTCATCCTGCACGCCGACTGCCTGGAAGACGCGGAGTGGATAAAGGACAAGATCCGCGCGGAACGGCCGGACTTCCCGGAAATCGCCATCGGCAGCCTGGGCGTGGTGATCGGCGCGCATACCGGTCCCGGCCTGCTGGCCGTGTTCTATTACTGCGGCGAACGGAAACCGATGTAAACAATGGACAGAAGAATCCGCCGGCAATCATTGCCGGCGGATGTTTTTTTTACTGCCGTTTCTTTTTGATGGTGTAGGACTGGAATCCCTTCTGACAGCCGTTCTTTTAAGTATAATTCCTTATCCATTAAGTAACGTTCCTGACCGCAAAGTCTCCAGTCTTCTTCCATGTGATTCACTCCCTGATCTGTCCCTGCCGGACATCTTTTACCGGACGGTCCATTCCGTCCATTCGATATGGTTGTATTTCATGACATCATCCGCCCGTTTCATCCCGAGCTTCTGATAAAACGGCACCGCGTCTTCATTCGCAATGAGATAGACCGCGATATCCTTTTCGCCGCCGGCAAGTTCGTGCGCTGTTTTCATCAGCCGGGAGCCGATGCCCTGCTTTTCATAATCCCTGTCCACCCCGAGATCGGTGATATACAGCCAGTAGCAGAAATCGGTCAGGCCGAAGAGGACGCCCACGATCAGGTTATCCTCGTTCCTCGCCACCAGGCTGATGGACACATTTTTGACCAGCTTTTGGATTCTTTCCTCAAACCGTTCCTTCGGGTACTGGGATCCCAGGTCGGTCCTTTTCAGAAAATCGATATATTCTTCCGCGGATAATCTTTCTTCTTTTAACGTAATTTCATTTGCCATTTTGTCTCACGCTTTCATACAGACCGGCTACGATCCTGCCGCCGGTTTATTTTTCCTGCTCCATTTCGGCCAGGATTTTATCAATGGTCTGCTCATATTCGTAGGAGCTCTGTGAACCGGCCGAGTCTTCATACACGATCCGCCCGGCGGAATCAACAAAATAGGAGGTTGGGAAAGAATAGACTGTCAGCACGCTGTCAATGCCCTCCCAGGGAATCAGGTTCATATACTCCGCACCTTCCCGGCGGAGTATCTGCTGTGCCTCAAGGATTGTTTCGCTGTCCTCCCGGTCACGGATGTCCATTACGAGGCCGACCACCGCGACATTTTTCTCCTTCATTCTCCGGCTCAGGTTTTCCAGGGACACCAGTTCGCGGATACACGGCCCGCACCAGGTGGTCCATACATTCACCATTGTCAGGGCGCTTTTGCCGAACAGCTCTCCGGACTGAGCCGGGTGATCCTCCAGATCTGTTGTTTCAAACTTCAGAAGCTTACCGGCTGTCTTTTCCGGCTCAATGATCCGGATCCTGCCCGGCTCCCTGCAGCTTTGCACCAGGGCTTCCAGTTCAACTTTTGCCTCCGCAGAAAGATTCCTTCCCGTTTCCTCCAGATCCGGAAGATAGCGGATGTAATAGCTGTGTTCTCCGCGGGTTCCCAGTTCTTCAAAAGATTCCGGCGCCAGCATCTCTTTCAGATCGGGATGCAGATCCTCCGGAGTCTTTCCTGCCTCCATGCAGAGAATCTCCAGCAGGGCAGGGCATGCGCCGTCGACCAGATTCCATTGATCCTCTGTTAAAGGGATTCCTGGCCGGGAAAAAAGAAAATCAGCCTTTTCCTTAGGAATGCCGAAATATTGCACTTCGGAATAAACGACGCCGGTATCAGGCGCAACCTCATAGCCCGGGATCAGCGTACCGCTGAGCTCTGAAGCCGGCGGGAAATCAATCTCAACGCCCGCAACAGGAAGTTTCATGGTTTCCCATGCGGTTTCGGCCGGTGAAAGGTCAGGGAAAACGCAGAAGGCCGGGATCAGGATCAGAGCCAGCAGTATACGGAATGCTTTACAGAGCTTCATGAGACGATTTTCCCGCTTTCTTTATGTTGTTTTGTCTGCCGATTATCAAACGGCGGAATGGCGTTTCCCGTTCCGAAACTCCGGATGCGGCATTCACAGAACTTTTTTGACCATCACGATTTCCCGGTCCTGATGATCAATTTCAAAACCGTTTTTCAGGAACAGCTTCCAGGATGGATTGTCCGCGGCAATATCATCATAGAGCACGGTAATTCCATTTTCCTTCGCCGCTTCACAGAGAAGACGGATCCCCTCAGAGCCGAAGCCCCGGTTTCTGCAGGCGGCGAGTACAATTACATCGCAGATATAAATGTCTTTCTCCCCGTCCCGGTGATAGGCAATTTCCCCGACAAAGCGCTGACCGTCCGTGTCATACAGGTACCGGTAGTACCGTTCGGATTCGGGAGCCTCCACCCAGCTGCAATACCAGCTTTCCCATCTCTCCTCAGGAAATGAAATGGTTCCGCCCCACGCGTCGTTGTAGGACATGGTTTCCCTGTCCGCCAGCAGAGCCTGCCTGAATCCAAGCTCCTCCAGACGCGGTTTATAGGTTTCCAGCATTCTCTTATTTCTCCTTTGCGTAAACCAGCATGCCCTTGCCGTGAGGGTCATCCTCTGCGCCGAATTCCTCTTTGACGAACCGGTATCCGCTCTTCTCCAGCACCCTGGCGGAGGCCCCGTTGCCGTGAACCACCCGGCCGTATATTGTCCGGATGCCGAAGCGGGAAAACACAAATCCGGATATGGCCTCCAGCAGTTCGGACGCATACCCCTTCCCGCGGTATTTTTGACCGATGCAGTAGCCGATTTCAGTCTCCTCCGGGTGTCCGTCCACTTCGCTGACGCCGGTATCGCCGATCAGCTCGCCGGTTTCCTTCAGCTCCACCGCCAGCACAAAGGGCAGGCGGCCGCTGTCCACGCAGTTGGCATAGAAGCGGATCGCGTCCAGTGCCTCAGCCTCATCGGCATAGCATTCATTGGGAAACCATTTCCGGACTTCCTCATCCTTATGGTTTTCATACAGCGGCGCGGCGTCAGCGTCCCGGAATTTCCGGACAATCAGCCGCTTTGTTTCAAACATTGCGTCCATTTATCAACCTCGCGCAGAATGGAGGATTTGCCATATATTGACTGACTGAGATAAAGATATCAGAAAACGGGCGGGAAGGGAAGCATAACGTCAATTCTCCGGACAGTTCAAAAAATCTCTTCCTGATTCAACAATCTGTGTGTTGTTTTCGCCTGTCCGGAATTTTATCCTGTGGGCAGCAACAGAAGGAGGATAAGATCATGATCGGCGAACAGATTGCGATTTTCCGTAAACAGAAGGGCCTGACCCAGGAACAGCTGGGGGATATGCTCGGTGTTTCCAATCGTACTGTTTCCAAATGGGAGGCGGGCGCGTCGCTTCCCGGCGCTGACATGATTCCGGATATAGCCGGAGCGCTGGGCGTTTCACTGGACGCGCTTTTCGGAGTCCAGACGGCGCCGGATCAGGAAAACCTGACAGACCTTGTCCGGGAAACGATCCGGTCGGAGCTCACGAAGATTCTGCCCCGGGCGGTGCAGGAAGCTGTCGGGCACCTGTCGGGCGGCAGCGCGCCGGGCAGGCGTCAGCTCACGGTTGTCTGCAAGGACGGGCACGGGATCCGGTCCATCAATATGGCGGGAGAAGCATTCCTGAACGGACCGGAAGCCTATGCCGGTGTGCCGGATCGGTGGCTGGTCAACGTTAAGGAGCCGGAAGGGGAGACGGTGACCGTCGGGGATTACGCCTCCCGTGAGGAAGCTGAAGAAGTCCTGAAGGCCATCCGGGACGCCTATTCCGGCAGGTATGCGGTTATAGAGCTGTAAAAGCGAAACCCGAACGAAAGGCATCACCTTTCGTTCTTTTTTTGCCGATATGGATGTCAGACGCGCTTATCTCCGGGACGAACGCAGGGAATCATTCCATAGCCTTTCATACCGGACCAGCAGTTCCTTTGCGTAGTCCAGGTTCCGCTCAATGTCCTCCAGGTTCCGGACCCGATACAGCTTTTCCAGCTCCTTCACCGTTTCCTCCGGAAGGTGGGCGGAAATATGGCACAGGGAATAGTCATAGTGCTCCGGCATCCCGATCAGCCGGGCAATGGTCACCAAGGGCTGGGCAATGTTGTCCAGATACTTGGCATACGCCTCCAGGTACAGACCCCGCCGGATGTACTTCCGGACCCGGCTTTCATGCAGGATCCGGTTTCTGCAGTTTTCAAACACGGCGGTCAGTTCATCCGTGCTGACCGGCGGCCTTTTCTCAAAACGGATGACGTTGTCCTTGTCAAAGAGCACCAGCGGCTGCTCCACGCGGTCCGCAGGATCAAAGCAGGTCACTTCCCGGCCCCTGATTTCGTGGGACTGCACGCACAGGTCCAGGGTCAGGTATTCCGGCGTGTTCGCCAGGTGGATGTTGCTCTGGGCAATCTCCTCCCGGATTTCATCCATCCGGGAATCAACGGGCCCCAGCTTTCGCAGTTCATCAATGCACTCCAGCAGAAAGGATTCCTGCTGTTCTTTTGCCACGTCAAACCAGAAGTCAATATCGGAGTATTCATCCACGGCCCCGACGCCGTCCGCGCCCTCCAGCCACATGGCGAACACATAGGGCTTCTGAACGGCAAAGTCCTTCAGGTGCCGGATGATTTCATCGCGGCTCAGCATTTTTCATCCACCTCCCGGGTCACAAGGGGCTTACTGCATGCGGATGCGTTCAAAAACGTCGGCAATCTCTTCCTTTGCGCCTGCAAAGGCCGGCCAGGCGTCAATCCCGTCGTTCTTCCTGCGCGGAATGATATGGATATGGAAGTGGGGCATGGACTGGCCGGCGCTTTCATCGCTGGCGTTCAGCAGGTTCACCCCGTCATATCCGCATTTTTCCGTCAGGTGCAGGGAGACCTTTTTCACCGTGTTCATCACGGCGCTCAGGGTCTCCGCGTCGCAGTCCAGGATGTTTTTGCAGTGCTTTTTCGGGATCACCAGCACGTGGCCGTCCACATCTTTCGCCAGATCCATAAAGGCCAGGGTCTCCGCGTCTTCGTATACGCGCATGCTCTGGATTTCGCCGGAAGCGATTTTGCAGAAGATACAGTCGCTCATTCTGATTATTCCTCTCTGTTTTTATCTGCAGATTCCGCTGTCAGTTCGTATGCAGCGGCGGCAGCTCGTGTATGTCGTAGGTTTCATAGTAGATCTTAAAGGCTGTTTCCACGTCCCCGGACAGCTCGATCAGGGCGCCGGCCTGGAACATGGCGGACAGTGAACCGGACGGCGCATGCCAGGCGGCATTACCGGCAATTTCCATACCGCTGCCGCGGAGAATTGCCTCCGCACCAAACAGCAATACGCCTGTGGCAATATGATAGTCGCTGGAGACGATAGCAAGCTGTTTAACCTGCGGGTATTTTTCCGCCAGGATATCGAAGCTGAAGATTGCGTTCTGGGCGGTTGTCAGGGACTGATCTTCGACAATCAGGCGGGAAGGATCCACGCCCCGGGCTTCCAGCCATTCGGCCATACGCCCCGCCTCCGTTGCGGACGGATCGTCAGGAGCTGTGCCGCCGCCGGTGCAGATAATCAGCGCGCGCGGATACTTTTCCGCGGCGGACAGCATGACTTTCAGCCGCTCAATCAGTTCCTCCCGCATGGTGCCGTCCGGGTTCAGCTGGAAACCAAGACCGACCAGGCACAGAGAATCATCTTCAGGCAGGTTATCCGGAAGATCGGATGTGACCGTTACGGGCGCCTCCCAAAGATCCATGATCCGGCTCCATTTTTTCCCAAGGGACGGATCGAGGACGGACAAAGCTTCCAGCGCCCGGTCATCCCTTGTTCCGCTGTCTGCATAGGACACCACAATCCGCTCAATCTGAGACTGGGCCGGAGCCGCGGAAAGATCTTCCGCCGCAGCGGGAACCATAACAGCCGCAACCATACATAACACGAGAACAAACGCGGTCCATCTGCATTTCATAACCGTATCCTCCTGTCTGCGTCCGGGATACTTTCAGCCTTTGATTGTATTATACACCGAAGCGGTATTCCTTTTCTTCTTTTTCGTTTGCCTTCAGGTGATACTTTTCGATCACCAGGTCCGCAACCTGATCCGGCTCCAGATGGCTGTTGTCAATCTTCAGGTGGTTTTCAAACCAGGTTTCGCCCTCGGCGGAGTTCAGCCGGTATTTTGCCGCGCCGTCCAGCAGGTTGGCGCGGCTCCAGGCCACGTCCCGCTTGGAGGCTTTCCGCTCCATCCGGTGCGGCGTCTCGTTCCGCACCAGCCGGGTTTCGATGTCCGCGGACAATTCCACAAAATAGAACTGTCCGCCGCTTTGCTCAAACAGATCCTTCAGCTCCGTCAGGTATTCGCGCTCCTCCGGCTCGTCAAACGCGCAGACATAGGTGAAGATCATGTCCACATTGTGCTTTACGGCCAGGGAGAACACCTTCTGCCGGATATCTTCATTGAGTTCTTTCTGGGCGGGCGTGGCAAAGCCGAAGATCCGGTCCGACAGCTCAATGCTGTCATGATTCATCATCATGTTGTACCGCAGCTTGTCCCGCAGGCTTTCCGCCACGGTCATCTTGCCGACCGCGTGCGGGCCGCATACCACAATCAGGTTTGCCATTGCGCTTTCCTCCGTTTATTTCAGCCTGGTTTTGTAGCACAGATAGTTGCCGATGCAAAGGAACCCGCATTCCTTCACGGCTTCCTCGTATTCCTTCCCACAGAAGAATGTTACGTACCGGCCGCCCCGCTGTTTTATATCTGCGAGTGCGGAGTTCGTAAGCTCCTTTACCAGTTCCGGGTTATATTCTCCGTGGGGAATAATCATGCCGAAAATTTCATACCAGCCCTCTTTGCGGAGCGCCTTGTAATAGATCGCGCCCAGAGGCTCTCCGGCGTCTTCCTTCACCAGGATGATCCATTCGTCCAGGTGCTCCAGGATTCTGTCAGCGGTCCAGTAGATCTCGTCCCCATCCTGGGTATGAAGCGCCCGGAAAAGATCATAGTTTTCCCGGGTGATCCGTACGATTCCGCTGCTTATTTCCGCATCGGGGCACTGGTCCGGGAAGGCGGTGTTGTTGTAGTCATCCTCAATGCATTCGAATCCCTGCCCGGCAAGCCAGGTCACGGCCGCCCGGTTTTCGGCAGGGAAGCCCAGGTATACGTCGTACCCCGGAAATCGTCCGCCGATCCAGCCCAGGAACTCCGCCAGCGCCTGCTCCGCCGCAGTGTTGGTGTTGAAGCAGATGGTCTGCAGATAGTGATCCTCCGGAATCCAGTAGTAGTGGATCACGCCCTGCACTTTTCCTTCCTGCTCAAAGAGAAGTATCTCTTCGGCCTCCCGATCAAAGGCCGCCAGGCGGCGCTCCATGAAATCCTCCCGGGTTTTGATCCGGTCACAGTAGGTGTGATAGCCGGACCTGGTCAGGTCCTGAGCCAGCTCCCAGACGAAATCCGCATACCGCAGAAACTCTTCTTTTGAACAAACGCGCAGCATTTCGGATAACCTCCGTGTTATTGGCAGATCTGATAAGTTGACAAAAACCCCGTATCCGCAATCTCAATCGGCGCAGACGGCTTTGCTGCCGCTGCAGTCCTCTGCTTGTTTCGATTGATTCGTTCAGGTCACTTCTGGCTTCGCCAGACAGCCCACTGGGCTGCCGCTTCCTTCGCTCACCTCTGTCAACTCCGGTGAGTAATTGCAAAGATCATATCAGAGGACAGGGTTCCCGTCAAACAAAAGATACCGGGGCACTTCAGCCCCGGTACCGTTCGCCGGCAGGATTACTGCCAGTTCGTGTTTACGTACTGACGCCGAACCTCAATCAGATTGCCTTCGGAATTGAATACCATGGTGTAGTAGTTGGCAGCGAACGCGGGCTTTTCCGCGTCGTCGGCTGCCAGTCCGGACCGGAATTCCTCAGCGCTGTGAACCGTGGGCAGGGGCAGGGAATCACCAGTAGCCGGGTCCACATCATCCAGGTATATGACATCATCATATACGGGAACCGTTACGGTAGCCAGCGTGGTCCACAGCGGGAAGTCGCCGTCATAGGATCCGTAAGGTTCCATATCGGTAAAAAGGGTCAGGACTTCCTCGCCCGAAACGATGGTCAAAAAGGTGTCATAATGGTTGATGGATTCAACGGTCATCTCATGTCCCTGGGTATAGATTCCGTCGCCTTCCGCCAGACTTTTGATTTCCTCCGGGTTAAACAGTTCCGGGGTGATGATGTCCACGGTAATGGTGCTGTCTTCCTTGTTGTATGCCCGGATCCGCGCGTCCACCAGCACGGATTTCAGGTTGTCCGGGTTAATCTCGGCCGCAACCGCCGTAACCACCTTCCGTTCCGCGCAGACCATGGCGGGAATCAGCAGGCACAGGCAAAGAACCATACACAGAATCTTCTTCATCGGGAATCCTCCTTTTTTCCAGAGATGCGTATTTTGGGCGTGCCGGACGCTGTCCGGCGCTCACTGTATCTAACGGTGAATGCCCCGGCTTTGCTTCCCGGCGGCCTGCTTTCCTGTCAGGATTTCTTTTGAAAGATCAGGTGATGGAAAAACGCGATTTTCCGGTATTCATCCATGGCTGCCGCCCTGGTTTCCAGCTCCAGCATGGCGTTGTACCATTCCTCCGTATATTTGATTTCGTTGTTGGAGGATAGACCGAAAAACGCCCGGATACCGTAGGTTTCAACCAGCTTCATCCCATCTCCGAGACGGCTGATCAGGGATTCATTGCTGTACATGTTCCGGGTTCCAAAGGGGCTGTCCTGGGTATGATCAGGATCCAGAAGCTCCAGCGCGGCCTTCGGGTCATCGGCCAGCACCGCGGAGAACATGACCTTCCCGGGCAGGTTGTGCTTGACCACGGACAGGATCCCACCGGGTTTCAGTACCCGGACCAGCTGCCTCAGCACGCTGTCCGCGTTCTCCACGTATTCCAGCACGTTGTGGCAGATCACAACGTCAAACGTGCCGTCCTCCAGTCCTGCCAGGTATTCCGCGCCCTGCGGTACCAGGGTGTAGTCATTCTCCTTCACGCGCAGGGCGGCCATCTCCGCGTTCGGTTCCACCGCGGTCACCGCATGGTACTTCGCGTAATAATCCGCCGTCAGGCAGAACCCCGCGCCGAAGTCCAGGATCTTCAGCCTTCTGTCATCGGGCAGGTTCAGCTGCCGGTATATCAGTTCATAGAACATCCTGCCCCAGGGCTGCTCCACCATGTTCCGGTAATTCTGTACAGTGTTCGTCATGTTTGTACCGTCCTTATTCTTTTTTGTACGGTGAAAAGAACGAAAGGAACCGTCCCTCCGTTCTTCAGGCAGCAGCCGCTCTTCCGGCAGTTCCGCGATCAGTGAAAGCATCTCCAGGATCTCGCTTTTCAATTTGCCCCGGATGCAGGCACGGAAATAGCAGAACACAGGCCACTGCGCCACCATAACGATCCAGGCATATAACCCGAGTGCCCGCAGTTCCTCTCCGGACGCGTCATAAACGCGAAGCATCCGGCCCATATGTTCCCTGAAATAAGCAATGCCATGTTCCAGCCGCTTTCCGGCGCCTTCCGGCTCCGGGTTCTTTTCATCATAGTCAAACCCGGCCAGGTTGGCCAGCTGGTTTACGATCACCTCTGTACCGGCCAGGTTGAAATCAATGAATCCGGCAAAATGCCCGTTGTCATCCACCAGGATGTTGGAAAAATTCTCGTCTCCCTGGAATACGCACCGGGGCAGGTCCCTGTAGCAGGCCTTCAGCTTTTCACGCACTTCCGAGTGCCTGCGTTCCAGACTGTCCGCCAGCGCGTCTTCATGTTCTTCCCGAAGCAGGGCCATCAACCGGTTGAAGTTATCCTGTTTTTCATCAATGCCGCCCGCAAGATCGAAGGGACTGAGATCAAACAGGCTGTACATGCCCATGGTCTCCGAAAGATCCGTATTCCTGTATTGCCCGGCAAACCGCGCTTCGGCAGCCCGCACTTCATCCATCAGCCGTTCCGGGTCATCCGGCGTTTCACCTGACGCCAGCGGCAGGTCGATATACTCGGACAGGTGGGTTGTCAGCCGGTTCCAGGAATGCAAGTAAACTCCCATGCTGTCCGTCAGGAACCGGGGACACAGGATACCGGCAGCCCGGTACCGGTCAATCAGCCTGGACAGATCCTGCAGCCTTTTTTCCGTCATGCCGGGGGCGTTACAGAACCGGAGCACCCATTTTTTGCCGATGATATAGTTCAGCCGGATGTCTTCCGCGCTGTGGGTGGAATCGATCAGCTGAATCTCTTCTGCCGCCGGGATCCCGTAATCCTGTAGCAGCGTTAAAGTATCCGCCCGTTGGGGAAACGGTGCTCCCGCCGGAAAGTGTTCTCCCGGCTGAAAAGGTTCCTGCCTGTCCTCAGGCTGGATCATGCTTCCGTCCTCCTGTATGGGTTTTCATTTTCACAACCGGGATCATATCAGATCCCTGCTTCTTCCGTCAAAAAAAAGAACGAAAGGAAACCTCCTTTCGTTCCGGCCGCCCGCAGGCGGAATCAGCTGAATTTGTTATTGCTCCTGGAAAAACTCAATCTGCTCTCCCAGCGGGCCGTAGCAGAAGGCCATTCGCGCGTGAAACTCCGGTTCGGAGCGGATCACAATATCGTTCGGCTCAATGAACACTTCGTATCCCGCGTTCTTCACCTTCTGTACCATGGCGTCCGCGTTGTCCGTCCCAAAGGCAATGTGGCGGATGGCGCCCTTTTCCCGGATCCCGGGTCCGTTGCTGAAAATCTCAATCATGCAGTTCCCGGCGTCGATCATGACGCCCTCCGGCCATTCCCGTTTCACGGTCAGCCCGAGAATCCCCAGGTAGAATTCCTTTGCCTTCCGGAGCTCCTCTTCCGTCCCGCATTTCATGGAAACATGGTGTATTCCTGTGATCATCTTTTTCCCTCCGTATCCAGCGCTGCTCCGATCATACCAGAGCAGGGGAAGACCCGTCAATTCTGCAGCGGCTCCGTTCCGTTGTCCCGTTTCCGCTGCTGCCAGGCTGTCCAGCCCAGCGTCAGCAGGGCGTAGACGGCGGCGCCGACCAGGAGAATACTGCCCAGATCATCCTCTAAAAAGAAGGTTCTCGCGTGAAAGCCTTTGATCAGCAAATGTCCCGCCAGATAGGATACGGGCGCGAAGAAAACCTGGCGGAGTATGGACGCGCATTGCCGATTCCGGAACAGGAACCAGAGCAGCGCGGAAAGGGAAGCCAGGCAGCAGGCGAGGATCGCGTAGCTTGCCAGGGCCAGCCGGGGCATGACAACCAGGCTTCCGTCCATCGGCTCGCCCCACAGCAGGATCTGTCCGCTGCCGGTATCGTAAAGCAGCCGGTCCGGAACCGGATTGATGGAGCATTCACTGTAATCTCCGGTCAGCTTTTTATTGGGGTTACTGCTCCAGCCCTGGATGATTTCGGTTGTGCCGTTTTCGTTTTTTTCCATCGTGGAATTGATCCCGGTGATTTTGCTGTCGAACTGAATGGTCAGCACCCTCGATTCGTCAGGTTGCTGAATGGTTTCCTCTTCCTCCGGGAAGGGATTGTTCCGCTTTTCAACATCCGCCATTTTTTCGACGCCGATCACCTGAATCAGTCCCTCTTCCCAGGGCACCTGATGCCATTCGTTGATGCGGTGGAAAGCCGAGACCAGAAGGATAAAGACGCACAGTGCCGCGATGGCGGCGGTGATCCACCGCCGTTTGTTAATCATCTTTTTCAGGGCCAGCAGCGGCTTGGCTGTATCAACGGCTGTATTTTCGGCCGGTACGGCGGCCGCAGCTTTGATTTCCTCCAGCTTTTGGCTGCAATCGGAGCATTCCTCCAGGTGCTCGTCCACCAGGGCCCGCGTTTCTTCTTCAATCATCTCTTCCGCGTACAGCGGCAGCAGATCCCGAACCACGGAGCATGGAATTTTCATGCCTGTTCCTCCATTTCTTTTCTGATCATCGCACGGGCCCGGTGGTAGACCACGCAGGCCCAGTTATCTGTTTTGCCGAATATTTCGCCGATATCCCGGAAGCTGAGCTGCCCCAGGGTCCGCAGGGTGAAAACCTCCCGATACGGCTCCTCCAGCCGGTGCAGCAGGTGATGAACGCGCATGCTTTCATCCTGCCGCATAATGGATTCCTCCGGCCCGGGAGAATCATCGGAAAGGGGGAGGGTGTCATTGAGCGGCCGCTCTTTCTTTTTCCGCTGTTCCGATATCCAGAGGTTCCTGGCGATGGAGCACAGCCAGGTTTTCAGGCTGCTTTTTCCCTGGAAACTGTCCAGGGTTTTCAGTGCCCTGAAAAAGGTTTCCTGGGTGATTTCCTCGGCGACGGCCTGGTTGCCGGAGAGAGAAAGCACATACCGGTATACCGGGTCAAAATAGTCCTGGTAGATCCGGTCAAAAGAACCGTCCTGCATCCGCTTTCTCCCTCCTTTCACTTTGTTAGACGTATAAGCAGAAGAAATCTTACAAAAAATGTGAAGTTTTTTTCTCTAAATGGGGAACGGAGGCTGTGGAGAGCGGGAAGATGACAGACGGGACAGTGGGCGAAGCCCAAATGAATAATTAACAATGAACAATGCACAATTAATCCGCTGCGGCGGGGAGAAAACATTTAGCTGAGGGGATGGAAACGGGAAGTTGACAGACGGGACGGGGTTAAGGTCAAACTTCGCATGACATTAACCCCGTCCCCCTTGTCAACTTCCCGCCAGGCGTGATGAGTGATTGACTTTTATCTGTTTGCAGTTAACGAGGTCAAGGACTCGGTCAATCTGCATTCTGCATTGTGAATTCTTTTTTCCTTTTGCGCAGTATAACCTTATCACGGGTTTTCGGTGCGGGCAACTGAAACAATATGAAATAATATGAAACCTCGGCACTTTTTACCTGCGAAGCTTTTCATATACCCGGTTGAACAGCCGGATGATCACGCCCACCGACAGGGCGGCGATCACGCTGCCTTCCCGCACGCCTTTCAGTTCGCCCAGGAACACCAGGCAGATCAGGGCGGCCAGGGTGATGTACAGGATATCAAAAAAGATCTTTACGTTTTCATATCTCCGGCCGGTCACTTTGCTGATTGCCCGGTTCATGGCCTCCCCGGGCAGCATGGCAACGCCGCCCCGGAACTGTACCCAGATCCCGAAGGCCAGGATCACGCAGCCCAGCAGCATGAAGCCAAACTGCGCCGCGTACCCGTTTACGGGTATCCCGCGGATCAGCCAGCAGGAGAAGTCCGTCAGATAGCCGTATACAAAGGCCAGCGCCGTCTGGACAGCGATCTCCGCCCAGTTGCATTTTCCCTTCATCACCGTAACCTGGACCAGGATCTGGATCAGGCTGAGCAGGTTGAGCCAGCTGTCGAAGGAAAGCAGGGGGCTGACCAGGGAAACCGAATAGGGTACCGAGGCTACCGGAGAGGTGCCCAGTCCTGCCTTTGTGGAAAAGGCCACGCCCAGGGAGGCGATAAACAGACCGGTCAGGAACAGCGCATATCGCCTGACCATACTGCCCGTGCTTTGCTGCTTCTCCATACTCTGCACCCTGCCTTCTCCGCGTTTGTGACGATCATACCAGAGCGCGCGGCCGGCGGTCAATGCTGAACGGACACCGGGGACTGTCCCCGGTGTCCGGTTTTTACTTTCTGTTCTTCGCTTTCGTTTCTTCAAACCGGATCACGTTTCCGTTTTCATCCAGTTCCACCTCATAGCTGTCCACATCCTCCGAGAAACTGACAAAGCGTACGGTCAGACCGTCCACCTGGTTATCCCACAGGAAGCCCGTGTTCATCCCTATGTAATCATGCCAGGAGGCGCCGCTGTCGGGCGTGTATGACCGCCATTCAATATCCGCCGGGAAAACCCTGTCGATGACCGCCGCCTGGGCCAGACGCACCGGCCCGATTTCCTCCATCTCGATCTTCCGCCAGGTTTCCGGCATAGACCAACCCATGTACCGCGGTGAAAAGTCCGCCCGGTCCGGCAAGGTAAACACGGTTTCGCCGGTTTCTGCGTCAATTCCCACGATGGACAGCACACGATCTGTCAGCAGGTTCAAAACCCATACGGGATGGGGGTTCGCGTCCACCAGTACGTAGCTGTTTACTTCCGTCAGCAGCTTTCCGGTCGTTTCCCGTCCCAGTTTCCGTGCTTCCTCATGCTTTATGGTCACGGAGCTTTCTTCCGGATAGTGGGTGGCCTTCAGCACCTTGCCCTCGATTCCTTCCGGTTCCAGTTCCTTCATATCCTTTTCCAGCTGCACCCATACGGACTGATCCCATTTCGGCATGGATCCGTGAAGTGAATAATACCGGCTGAACAGGTTATCCCCGTCCGTGGGTGGATCCATGGTTACGTCCCTGACCTCTCCCTCCGGGGTGAACCGGACTGTGATATCACTGTGCTGCAGGTTCAGGGCCGTGAACTGGACAAAGGGACGGCCGATCATGACGGAAAAATAGCTGTAGTTTTCCCCGTCCAGCGGGTCTCCCGCCTCAGGGTACGCCTTCCGGACGGCTTCCGCCGCCCGCGGGAGCAGATCCTCTTCTTTTGGCAGCAGATCCCGGGTTTCCCTGTATGCCTTTTCGGGAATATAGCAGATGGCTTGCTCGTAAGAGCCTTCCGTCCGCAGGCTCCGGACCTCGCCGGTTGCGCTGTCAATGCTGACCGTATAGTATCCAGCCTCTTCATCCGGTTCGCCCTCATTACTAAACGGGGTCAGAATCACAAAGGAAACCAGCCAGGCGCGCTCGCCTTCATATTCCGTCAGCACGGCGCTGTTATAGGCCGCCCGCTTGTTCGTCATCGCTTCCTTCGCGATCCGGATGGCCTCCTCCCGGGGAATCTCATTTGCTTCCGGCTCGGGATACCCGGTCATCCGGTATCCCACATAATTGATATAGTCGTAGTCTTCCGGGTTCAGCTCTGTCTGCTGCAGCATTTCGTGGTATGCCTGCCAGACGGACTGTGACCAGTCTTTATTCTGTCCGTAAATCATATCGAAACTGGACTCCAACTGAAAAAGGGTATGCGGATCGTCCGGGTTCACCGCCATATAATACAGTTCGGTGGTTCCCTCGGGATCGGCGTCAACGAACGAAACATCGTATCGCGCGTGGCCTATGTCCTTCGGGGTCAGCGAGACCGACCATGCGTCTGCCACGCCGGTGTATGTCGGATAATCTGTGGTGAACCGAACAGACATCCGCCAGATATCCGGATTCTCCAGGGGCAGATTCTCCCCATGCTCCTCCCGGATTTTCCGGAGCGCCCAGGCAACCGCTTCCTCCCGGGTCATATTGTCCTTTCCCGGCACATGGGAGATCTGCTCCTCAGTATGCCCCATCCGGACCTCCAGGCTGTCATACCAGCTTTGCTCCTCATCTGTCCAGGTGTCGGATGGCCCAAAGACCTGATCGCAGAAGAATCCGACGACATCGGTTTCAGAATATCCACAGCCGCTTGTCACATACTGCATCACGGTATTGTTTTCCGGCAGGGTAATGCCGTTCTCCTCCATTACCCGCACAATCTCAGCCAGCTGCTCATGGCTGAAGTCAAGGGTAATCCCCGCATCTCCCGTGTCGTTTTCCAGGGCCATCGGGACAACCACCCGGTCCACAATTTCCTGCAGCGTCAGGGGTGCCGCGGCAGTAGCCGCGGCTGCGTTCAGCAGTAATACCAGGGCCGTCATCAGGCCGATCAGTTGCTTTTTCATCCTGTTTCCTCCTTCGCGTCCCGGTTCGGGACAATGCGGTTGGCGGGAATTGCATTTCGGTTATATAACGGTACGCCCGGTGTTTCCGTTCCCAAAGCGGACGCCGGACTGTCCACGGTGTCCACTTTTTATTGACATATGTCAGAAACAGTGATAGGATAGCTTCCGAAGGAGCGTGAACGTATGCCCAGGCCTGTCCGCTGCAGAAGAATCGGTCAGATTCCTGCTTACCGCAGTTTTTCACCGGATGATGTTCAGGACGCGGATATTGTTTATCTGACGGTTGACGAGTATGAAACCATCCGGTTAATGGACGCGGAAGGAATGAATCAGGAAGAATGCGCCGCCAGCATGAACGTTGCCCGCACCACCGTGACGGCTATCTATGACAGCGCGAGGAAGAAAGTGGCGGAAGCACTGACCTGCGGCAAGCGCCTGTTTATCACCGGCGGATGCTGTGAGTTTGCGCCGGCGGACGCTCCTGCGGATCTCATTATGAAAGGAAGAGGATTAATGCGTATTGCAGTTCCCTATGATCAGGGGGAAATCTTCCAGCACTTTGGAAGAACGGAACAGTTTAAACTTTATGACATTGAAAACGGAAAAGTCATCCGTACGCAGGTTGTGGATACAAACGGAACCGGTCATGGCGCCCTTGCGGGCTTTCTTCAGTCCGCCCAGGCTGACGCTCTGATCTGCGGCGGTATCGGCATGGGAGCGCAGATGGCGCTGGCTGAAGCAGGCGTTCAGCTTTATGCCGGTGTGACCGGAAACGCTGATCAGGCGGCGCAGGCGTTTGCCGAAGGAAATCTTTCCTACGATCCGGACGCCCACTGCGATCATCATGACCATCATCACGATCAGGACCATCAGTGCGGCAGCCACGGCTGCGGCAATCATGGCTGCCATCAGGAATAATCCAACGGACGCTGGGAGCGGCCGCCGGGAACAGCCCCGGCGGCCGTTTTTTGCAGGAGCACGGCAGAAAAATGATTGCAGGCCATGCGGCAATGAATATTTCTGTTGACATTCGCGCCCGGTTATATTACAAAAACAGGCAGGAACTAAAATGCAGCGGGGAACGGCAGGGACAGTCCCTTTCGTTCCCGGCAATCAGGCAGACACAATTCGGAGAAAAAAGATGGCAGAACAGTTTTTAACTCTCATGGCGGATCTGGATGACGCTTCCCAGACGCTCATGGCGGATTGGTATAAAAATCTGAATCTCGCGGGATTTAAGGGAGTCCAGACGCCGGGACTTCCTTTCCACATCAGCCTGGCCAGTTTTCCCCTGGAAAAGGAGCAGGAAGCCGTTGAGCTTACCCGGAAAGCCGCCGGGGAGTTTTCCCCGGTCCCTGTCCATATCAGTCACCTCGGGCTTTTCGCGCCGGGAAAGGTGCTCTTCGGCAGTCCGGAACGTACCGCCGCCCTGGACGCCCTGCACAGCTTCTGCGACCGGTATCCGGATCCGCAGTATGCCTGGACGCCTCATGTCACCATCCTCATTGATGAACCGCAGACGGTTTGCGAGGCGCTGCCCCTGCTGCTAAAGTCCTTTCACCCGTTTACCGGCCGGATCACCCGCCTGCACCTGTGTGCCTTCTGGCCCACGCGGGAAGTGTTCGCTGCCGAACTGAAGGGGAAGAACTGAGGGGAACGACAGGGACTGTCCCTATCGTTCCCGCGAAGTTTTTTCTCTTTGCAATGAATTAGCATAAGGTATCTTTCAGAACTGATTCTGTTTTTTATCCTCCCAAACGGTAAATAATATAAAAAAACAGGAGGAGATACTATGGATAAGAAATGCAGTAAATGCGGCGGAGTTCTTGTTGAAGGCGTAATGCTGGATGCGGCCAGCCATCATTCGGTTATCTTTGTTCCGATGGAAGAAGTGACGAAAATGATCATGAGAAAAACGGGCGTGATCTGTGACGCCTGTTCGCAATGCGGAAATATTGAAAATCTTCGCGTGGAAGATCCTTCCATCCTGAGAAAAGGCTGATTCGGGAACGACAGGGACAGTCCCTGTCGTTCCCAAAGGAGTAAACGGAAAATGAAGGAAGAACTGTTTCGGAACTACAGGGAGCTTCAGTCCGAAAGGCTCCTGCTGCGGGAAATCACCGCCCGGGACGTATCGGATATTTTTGAGATTTATTCAGACCCGGAGGTCATGCTGTATTTTGACGACCGGTTTGCTTTTCAGGATCTGTCCGAAGCGGAGCAAATGATCAGCGGGTATCAGAATGAAATCCGGGATCAGAACGGAATGCGCTGGGGAATCGTGCTGAAGGAAAGCGGGAAACTTATCGGGACCTGCGGCTTCCACGCCATTTCGGATTATCATAAACGGATTGAAACCGGATATGACCTGAACCGGCATTACTGGGGAAAAGGCTTCATGTCCGAGGCGCTTTCGCTGATCATTGATCATGCCTTTACCGTTTCAGACGTCAACCGGATCGAGGCTTTTGTGGAAACGCCCAATACCGCGTCCCGCGCCCTGCTCGAAAAACTGGGCTTTAAACTGGAAGGCCTGCTGCGGGAGCATGAAATGTGCCGGGGAAACCTGATCGATATCCAGATTCTCAGCCTGCTGAGGAAAGACCGGAAAGCGGCTGACGGGGAAAAGAACAGACAGGATTAAGCGGACATCCGGCGAACCGGTCAGCCAGGCAGTGACAAGTTCCCGGCTTTGAAGCATAGAGGAGTTTTGAGTGAAAGTACTGATTTTGAATGGGTCTCCCCGGTCAAACGGTGATACGGCTTATATTCTGGGCGCATTGAAAAGCAAATTCCCCTGCGGAACCGAGTTTGTAAGCCTTGACACCTATGCGGCGAACATTCATCCCTGCAATGACTGCAGGTATTGCTGGGAAAAGGAAGGGTGCTGCATTCAGGATGAAATGGAGATACTGTGGAAAGATGACTATGACGTTCTGATTATTGCTTCACCTTTATATATGTCTTTTGTGACTCCTCCTCTTTTTTCAGTCATCAGCAGATTGAATTATATATGGAGCAACCGTTATTTCCTGAGGATCCCCGGCAGTCTGAAACCAAAGAAAGGCATTCTTGTATTGGCAGGCGGCGGAGATGGCTCTCCGGATCCCGCGGTCAACATCGCAAAAACTGCCTTTCGGTTTCTGAACGCAGAATTTGATCCGGCTTCAGACTGTATAAGATCACTCAATACGAACACGGTCTCCGTTCAGAATGATCCGGATCTCGCCGGACAGATAGATCGTACACTCAGGCATATTATTGGAGCATATCATCGTTGAACAGGAGGAATCATGGAATCACGACCTGAAATAACCATCAATCTGGATAGCAGAACTTTCCGGGAATACTACTATCTGAAAGAGGAACTGGTGGTATTCTGCCGTGAAAACCATTTGCCTGCATCCGGTGGAAAGCAGGAACTGACAGAGAGGATCGCTTGTTTCCTTGATTCAGGCAAAGTTCAGCAACCCATAGCAAAACGAATTGCAAATCATAAAGCCACTGCATCCGAAATAACTCTGGAAAGCATCATTGAGAAGGGCTTTGTGTGTACGGAAACTCATCGGGCATTTTTTATAAAACAAATTGGTAACGGCTTTTCTTTCAATGTCCGGTTTCAGCAATGGTTGAAATCCAACGCAGGGAAAACTTATGCAGATGCTGTAGCTGCTTACAATGAGATTAATAAAGCGAAAAAGAGCGAAAAGAGTTCCATCGGAAAGCAGTTCGAATACAATACCTACATCCGGGATTTTTTTGCGGACAATGCGGGAAAAACGCTGGAGGATGCCATTAAGTGCTGGAAATATAAAAAGAGTCTGAAAGGTCATAATTGTTATGAGAAATCAGACCTGGCCATACTGGATTCCTGAATTTGATTAAGTAAACAGAGAACGGTAGAAAAGAAGACAAAAGCGCTGACTCATTCTGAGAGGAGCGGTGACCATGAAACGCATGATACTGGTGTGGATGCTGATTCTGTGCCTGATGCCGCTGAATGTGTGGGGGGATAGTGTGATGAAAGACTTCCATTATGATCAATTCGAGGAACTGTACTTCAGAATGATTGATAATTATCCTGACCCGGATGACGCATTGTTTCCCCAATATCCTGCAGCAGGCAGAGCGTTGTTCGTCGTTCTCATGTTCGACATGGAGATACAGAACGGCGGCCTGTGTCAGTTTTTCTGGAATTGCGGAGCAAGCTATGCGAAGCTTCTTCCCGATGCGCTGAAAACAGTGGGAATGTCCGACATCGCAGACCTTTACGAAAGCTTCCTGTCGGATAATGATATTACACTTGATGTCATTGCTTCATACAGAGAGCGTGATCCTGAATATGCAGAGGCTTATGAGTGGTATCGTTATGACGCATTTGATGATCCATACATGAGGATTTGGGAGGAAACGGATTTCAATCAGCGTATTATCGATTATGCGGATCTTCATCCCGAGATATGGGATATGCCATGATGAAAGGTAAAGAAAAAACTGTCCGGAAAACAAAGTGATCCGGTATTGCTCAGTAATATTGAATATAATGAACCAACAGCAAACCGGGAGGGATGGAGAAGCGTATGGACGGCGTCAAATGGCTGTTTTTTGATATCGGATCCACCCTGGTGGACGAAACCAAAGTGTACGGGGATCTCTTTCAGAAAATCGCCGATGCTGCCGGTGTGTCTGCGGAGTCTGTCATAACCCGGGCGATCGGGTTTTACAGGCAGAACAAAAGAGGCCACCGGGAAGTGATGCAGCTTCTCGGCGTGGAATATCCCGAATGGTCTCCCGAATATGAGGAACTGTATCCCGATACCGTGCAATGCCTTCAGGTTCTGGGGAAGAAGTATCATCTGGGAATTATCGCCAATCAGATCCCGGGGGCGGAACAAAGGCTGGAAACCATGGGAATCCGCCGTTTTTTTGATGTGTTTGTCTCATCGGCGGAAGAGGGCGTTGCGAAACCGGATCCCGGAATATTCAAGCTCGCCCTGGCCAGGGCCGGCTGCGCTCCGGAACAGGCCGTCATGATCGGGGACCGGATTGACAACGATATTGTTCCCGCCAAACAGCTGGGAATGAAAACGGTCTGGATCCGGCAGGGGTACGGAAAGTACTGGAATATCCAGGGAGATTGCGAGACTCCGGATTATGAAGTGAACAGCCTGTCTGAGCTGCTGTCCGTGTTCTGATATATCAGCCTGTGACGGTTCAGGGGTATGGATTGATGAATGTAGCTCTTTCCGGGCCTGGCGAATATCCTGCAATATCAGTGCGGTACTGAAAAAGAGAGAGCTGTTTGCTCCGGGAAATGCGGGCGGAGGAATGAAACCATGAGAAAACAGTTGTTCGGGGCTTATCCGGTTTCCGTCATCGGCTTCGGGACGGCGGAATTCGGCGGGAGACATCCGGAAAGCCTGGCAAGGGACCTGATGGACGCTTATGTCTCAATCGGGGGCAACTTTATCGACACCGCCCGGGTTTACGGGGACTTTGTTACGCCCCGGAACGGGGAAAGCGAAAAGATTGTGGGCCGGTGGATGGAGGACCGGGGGAACAGGGACCGGATTTTCCTGAGCACGAAGGGCGGTCATCCGCCTTTCACGGACCTGCATCACAGCCGGCTGAGTCCGGAGGAAGTGCGAAGCGACATGGCGGCAAGCCTGGAGGACCTGCGGACGGACCATGTAGAAATCTACTGGCTGCACCGGGACGATGAGTCACGTCCGGTGGGCGGTATTATGGAAACACTGCAGAGCCTGATTGAGGACGGTGCTGCCCGGATGATCGGCGTTTCCAACTGGAGACCGGAGCGGATCCGGGAGGCCAATGCCTATGCAGACGCTCACGGGCTGACCCGGCTGATTGCCAACCAGCCCCAGTTCAGCCTGGCAAGGCAGCATTTCTTTCTGGATGACACCACCCGCGGAATGGACGCGGAAACCTGGCAGATGCACGCGGAGACAGGCATGATCTGCTGCTGCTTCTCCTCCCAGGCCCATGCCTACTTTACCCGCCTGGAAAAAGGCGGGGAGGCGGCACTGACGGAAAGCCTGAAGAAGGAATTTGACAGTCCGGAGAACAGGTCCATCCTGGACGGCATCCGGAAGGTGCAGGAAGAAACCGGAATGTCAGTGGGCAGCGTGGCTTTGGCCTGGCTGACCGCCCAGCCTTTTCCGACATTTCCGCTGGTGGGAGCCAGCCGGGTGGAACATGTGGAAGCCCTGCGGGAGGCGGGGAATGCGGTGCTGACGGAAAAACAGCGGGATTTTCTCCGCCGGGTGGCGGCGGAATAAAGGGGCAGGAACAGCACCCAGGAACTATGATATAAGAAGATCTTTGCGGAGGGATGGAATATGAAGCGAATCATAGCATTACTTCTTGCGGCTCTGCTTCTTTCGCTGCCCGTCATATGCTGTGCGGAGCAGACAGGGTATCAGAAAGAAGAATATACAGGCTGGAATAAAGACAGCTATCCCTGGATCATCCGGACACCTAATGCTGTATGGTATATTTCGAAAGCTGATATCGAACTGCTTGGCGAAGAGGCATACTATGAAGGTTTGTATGCAATTCTTGACGATGCGGAAGCGGACTTTGCCGACGCGCGTGCAGCCCTTGCGGGATATATCACTGATGAAATTCAGCCGATTGATATTCATACTGATTTCTGCAACAAAGCAGAAAAATCAAAAAATGCTTCTGCGTACTACAACGGACAGGGTAATTTCATCAAGCTCTTCAGCGGATGGAATGACGCACGCGCCGCACTGCTGCATGAGTATGTACACTATCTGACCATGCATTGCGCTCAACCCCGTACGCGATTCGGTTTCTGGGCGGAAGGCATGGCGGCTTACGTTGCCGATCATGTTTGTAAAAACCGGCTGGGACGGTCTGTAAATATGGCATTTGAAAAAGCCGGATATCCCCCGGTGATGTGGGACCTGGCATGGGACGAAGCGGAGAATTGCATCGATCCCCGGAAACTGGATATCGGACTTGGCGTGCTTGCGGCAAAGGGCGGACTGGTCGGGCAACGATACTATGCCGTTATGAATGAAATGATCGTGCGCACGGAAGAAATGGATCAGAACCTGAAGCCGGA
>Ga0310695_10002747_pt1 | contig 36311 bp, 33 predicted proteins | sample RumenRJG_04DNA_FD_203882 | JGI IMG/M metagenome (GOLD analysis project Ga0310695, IMG submission 203882) | Bovine rumen microbial communities from Lethbridge, Alberta, Canada - RJG_04 (v2) (version 2) | ecosystem: Host-associated > Mammals > Digestive system > Stomach > Rumen | place: Canada... | reverse complement strand
CACAGAGTCATTTCTCAGTGGTGTTTAAGAAACAGTTCGGGGTTGCACCAAGTGAGTACAAATAAAATAATAAATCCCTGCCAGGCGACAGGGATTTATTTGTTTAGTGTTTCTTGAAGTTCCACTTAGAGTTGTCGGAGTTGAAATCAAACTCTGCGAGGGTAGGAGTGGAGTCGCCTGCAGAATAGATACAGTATTTTGTATTAAACTCCTTTTGTCCAGGAATAGCGAAAGGCATGATACGGTAAGTACCATCTGTAAGCTGCTCTATCCACCAAAGCTGAGAATCCTCACCCTGAAATTCCTTTGTGGTAAGCTCGAGATTTGCTGTAGCTGTAAGGGCACGGTTGGTGCCTTCAATCTTTATCTCATAGAGAGGACCTGTAAGACGTCCGCCAGCCTCAGGACGAGGAGTGATGGTCCAGTGCTGCCAAGGACGGAACATATAGTCGCTGCAACGAACAGTAATCTCTCCCTCCGGCCATGTGCCGATAACCTCTTCCAGTTTCTGGTTTGGGATGGGTTTTACAGGCTGCTTCATCTGTTCGCGGTTAAACCATCCCTGACGCTCCTGTTGCATGCGGACAAAGTCTACACTCAGCTCTAGAGAGTATCCGCGTCGCTCTGACTCTATCCAGAAATCACCACCTTTGAACATCTCGCCAGCTACAGGCCAGCAGTTTTTCCAAAGCAGAGGACGGATGCCTAGTGTAGAACGTCCGCTAAGGTCGAGGTCGGCCTCGAAGTGACAAGACATCACCTCTACACCATCCTCGATGACGGTTCGTCCGAAATGTCCAGGACCGGTCTTGCGGTCACCTGCGGCAATAACCATCTTTCCACCTCCGTGGAACATATCACGGCCAACATTATCTATATATGGTCCTTCTACACTGCGAGAACGACCTACTACGATATTATATGTAGAGTTGACACCATCGCAGCAGGTACCGTGTGTGCCCAGCAGATAATACCAGCCATCGCGATACAGAAGGTCTGTAGCCTCACAGTCGATAGCGATATCCTTCTCCTTGTTACCTTTTACACGGAATCCAGTCTTTGGATCGAGTTCTATAAGACGGATGGTGCCGAAATAAGTACCGTAGCTTGCCCACAGACGACCAGTTGTGGGGTCTAAGAGCAGTCCTGGGTCGATGGCATCCTGGTCTTCCATACCGTCAGAGGCACATACCTCTACAGCCTCACTCCATTTGAAATCAGGCGACTTGGGGTCGAGGGTCTTGTTCCACATAGTGAGGATACGTCCTGCATGACCACCTCCGAGTCCACCGCCTGTAGCACCATAGATACAAAGGTAACGATCGCCTATCTTCATAACGTCAGGAGCTGCTCCGCCACCAGGACGCTCTGCACCACTGTTCCAAGTCCAGCCGTCTTCAGAGATAAGACCTCCGCCACCTGTTCCAAAGGTATAGTATTTGCCATCGCATTCAGCAATTGTCGAGGGGTCGTGAATATATGGTGCGCCGATTTGCGCCCTTATGGGACTAAATAAAAAACAAAAAATGAGAAATAAAAAATATTTTGCTTTCATAATCTTCAATGCTTATTTGTTAGTGCTTATTGTATAGCTTTTCACAGGGTTGCCTTTCTCATCGATGAAACGGGCACAGAGGTCGCTTAAGCCAGGGCCGTTGATGACAGCACAGCGCAAGATATTGCGACCTTTCTTCAGAGTGAGACGTGGAGACATTCCGTCATCCTCTACCATACGTCTGTCGCCTTCGAGCAACAATACCTCTTCACCGTTTAGCCACCATTTTGAGGCTCCGTTTGATCCAGCTGCAAGTCGTACGTCAGAAATCTCTTCAGGACAATCTATGTAGGTTACGATCCAGAACAGTGATCCGTAGGTCTGTTGTCCCCATTTCTCTGCGAAACGGAAGAGTTTTATGTTGTAGTTCTCACTGTCTATGGCATGCCAGGCAAGTGTCTGTTTGCCTGCTTTGACCTTCTGTCCATCCTTAGGCAGGATAGTCATCTGATCCTTGAAGTATGTCTTTGCGAGGTTCTCTTCCAGCCAGGTGTTGGTGAAGATAATGTTTGAACGGATGTCGTATTTTATAGGTTCAAGCAGCAGCCATCGACGGATGAAACCAGCTTCATCAGGCTGTGCAGACTGCGCTGTTGCAGGAGAGAAGTACTTCGGACGATTCTTGAACTGAACATTGTCAACGCTGATGCCTGCATCGCCTTCAACGGTGATAACCAGATCTGTAACACCCTTTGGAGTATAATTCAGAGGAGCAGTCAGAGAGAGCCACTGGTTACTGAAGTCACGACGGAACATTGCTGGCATGCCTGCAGGCACCTCTGGCTTTACTGTCAGATCAATCTTAGCGATAATCTTTCCGTTAGCTGCTTTCTCGCGGATAAAGAACTTGGTGTTTTCAGATGCTTTCGCTTTAATAATCACATATCCGTCGGTAATACAACTGAAATCGATATCATTATATCTCATCCAACTGCCCTTAACTGGCAGCGTGGCCTCATAGCTACGGAAGGTATTTATAGTATCAATAAGATGCGTGGTAACATCGTTGCTGGCTGTACTGAAACGGTCAATCTCGATCTTTTCTGTAGCTTTGTTGATACCTACGCCACGCATGGTGGGTTTAACCTCCTTGATAGTTCCATCGGCATTGAAGTATAACTTCTCGATGCATACAGAACGGCGTTTGTCATCACGTGGTGAAAAGTCGTTGTGATGATAGAACAAGTACCACTGTCCTTTGTAATAGATGATACTGTGATGGTTTGTCCAACATCCATTCTCATGCTCAGCCATGATAAGACCCTTGTATTCGTAAGGGCCCATAGGATTCTTGCTCATGGCGTACCCCAGGACCTCGGTATTTTCCCTTACATAAGGATAAGTAAGGTAATAGTTGCCGTTGTACTCGAAAACGAACGGTCCCTCAGCCTGACGACTTGGTAGCCCCTTGAGACAGTTTACACCGTACATCTCAAACTCACGCTCACCCCATTTTACCTTTTCCTTTGGGGTGTCATCGGCTAATTCCTTCATATTGTCCTTGAGCTTTGCGCAACGACCATTACCCCAGAAGATATATGCATTACCGTCGGAAGCCAGAAGAACGCATGGATCGATACCGTTGATGCCTTTTATAGGCTCCGGCTCACAAACGAAAGGTCCTTCAGGACTCTCGGCGATGGCTACTCCTACGCCAAACCCCATTCCTGCCTTAGGAGCAGAGGGGAAATAGAAATAGTACTTACCGTTTCTCTCAACACAGTCGGGTGCCCACATCGAATACGAGTCAGGTCTTACCCATGGCACCTTGTTCTGGGTTACTATCACACCGTGATCTGTCCAGTCTGTAAGATTCTCGGATGAGAAGACGTGATAGTCTTCCATGCAGAACCAGTCCTGACGCTGTCCCTCAGGGGGCACAATGTCATGCGACGGGTAGACGTACACCTTATTATTAAATACGCGTGCGGTAGGGTCAGCGCTGAACTGATCCCTGATAATCGGGTTCTGTGCCGACATCATCATCGGCATTCCCAGTAATAACAATAATAGCTTTCTCTTCATCGTCAGTTAGAAATTAGATGATGCAAAGTTAACCATAAATATGATATACTCCAAACTAATTAAGTGTAGTTATACAATTATGATACACCACATATAGTTTGTGATACATATAATAAAACCCAAGTCGTGGTTTTTCAGTAACTTTGCACCCGTAATAATTTTAAACTCCCCAAAATGAAAAGATTAAAAAAATACCTGGCTTCAACCATAATCCTCAGTGGTTCCATTCTTACTGTTTCTGCACAGGCGGAAAATGGTGAGTCAATAGCAGAACGTTTGCGTCAGGATTCACTTTTGCTGCAGGCGGCAGTCAGTGGAGAGGCAGAGATCAACCTCCCTCTTTTCCAGACGAAATATACTGCTGACCCATCACCGATTGTCGTGGGTGATACTCTGTTTCTTTTTACTTCGCATGATGCATCGCCAGAAGATATTCCCGATGAGAATGAGAAGAGTTCTGCAGGATTCTTTATGTACGACTGGCTCCTGTGGTCAACCACCGACATGGTTAACTGGACGGAGCACGGTGCTGTGGCATCGCTGAAGGATATCCCCTGGCGGAGCAGGGAGAATGGAGCCTGGGCTATACAGACTGTTGAGCGTGACGGGAAATACTATCTCTATGCACCACTTCACGGACATGGCATCGCTGTGCTGAAGGCGGATTCTCCCTATGGACCTTTCAAGGACCCTATAGGAAAACCGCTGGTATGGGATCAGAGCAACTGGTATGACATTGATCCTTCTGTTTATACCGATGATGACGGACAGGCATATATGTACTGGGGTAATCCACACACTTTCTATGCCCGTCTGAATGACGACATGATATCGCTGAAGGACAGTGTGGTGAAACTCCCACATATAGAGAATTATCAGGAGGGTCCTTGGTTCTATAAGCGTAACGGACACTATTATCTTGGTTATGCTACAACCTGTTGTCCTGAGGCTCTGGGATATGCCATGAGTGATTCTCCCACAGGCCCTTGGGAGAGCAAGGGATATATCATGCGTCCCACACAGCGTGACAGGGGCAATCATCCCGGCATCATAGATTACAAGGGCCATTCTTATATCTTCGGACAGAACTATGACCTGATGCATATAGAGACATTTGTACACCACGAACGTCGCAGTGTATCAGCTGTTGAGATAACATATAATCCTGACGGAACGATACAGGAAGTGCCTTACTGGCTGGATCAGAAACCTCTGAAACAGCTTTCGTGGCTTAATCCGTATCAGCGTGTAGAGGCAGAGACGATGGCATGGGGCTTTGGCCTTAAGTCGGCAAAGATGGGTATAGAGAATACTGGTGTCGTGGCAGATATGCCGGAATCGACTGGAAAAAAGAATATGTATGTCTTCGATATCGATGATGGAGAACTGATACGTCTGCGAGGCGTAGACTTTGCTGAGGGTGCAAAGAACTTTAATATCATTGCATCGGCAAAGGGAAAGACTACTGTTACTTTGCGTCTCGATAGTCAGAAGGGGCCTGTAATGGGAAAGATAAACATCACTCCTACAGGATCATTGGAAGATTATCGTGTTTTCAGTACTAAGGTGAAGAAGATAGCTGGCGTACATGACCTCTATCTGTGTTTCGACAATACCACAGGTGATGTCCGTCTTGACTGGTGGCAATTTAAAAAATAAAAATAGGGCGTAATTATGAAGATTTCAAATTTTATTCTGATGTGTACAACGATGATTATGGCAGGTTGCTCTGCTCCTGATATGGAGCAACAGATAGATGAGCTGTATGGTAAGATGTCTCAGGAAGAGCGCATCGCACAGTTGAGGAGTATGTATATGGATGACCTCTTCAATGAGGAGGGACAGTTGGATACTTCAAAGTGTCGTGAACTGATTCCTAATGGTATCGGACATTTCTCACAGTTTGCCATGCAGAAACCCCGTGACCCTAACGAGTTGAGAGATCGTGTGAAGGCTGTACAAGACTGGCTGATGAATAACACTCCTAATGGCATACCTGCCCTCTGTCATGAGGAGGTGCTCTCTGGTGTCAACACCAAGGGCTCTACCATCTATCCCCAACAGATTGGGCAGGCTTGTTCGTTTAATCCTGAGTTGGCAGAGCTGAAAACCCTACAGACTTCCACTGCCATGCGTAAGATGGGTGGTGTGTTGTCACTGTCTCCGATGGTTGATGTATGCCGTATCCCAAGTTTCAATCGTCTTGAGGAGTCGTATGGTGAGGATGGCTATCTGTCGGCAGTGATGGGTGTCGCTTTTGTGAATGGCCTACAGCAAGGTGATTTGAAGAAGGGTGTTGGTGCTTGTTCGAAGCACTATCTTGGCTATGGCGGAGGTGGTGATGCCGATGAGAAGGAGATGATGGAGGAGATACTCCTGCCTCATGAGGCAATGATTCGTCTTGCTGGCAGCAAGGCTGTTATGCCGGGATATCATGAGGTACACGGCACAAAATGTGTGTGCAACAGTGAGATCCTTGAAGATATCCTTCGTGGTTATGTGGGATTTGACGGAATGATAGTAAGTGACTATACTGCCATCGATCAGATTCCAAATATTGAGGATGCTTTGCATAAGGCTGCTGCGGCTATTAATGGTGGTAATGATGTTGACTTCCCATTTGGAGCCAACTATCAGTATCTTCAGCAGGCCATCGATGAAGGACTTGTAAAGCCTGAGACTCTGGAAAGGGCTGTTAAGAATGTGCTTCGTTATAAGTTCCGTGCTGGTCTCTTTGATAAGAATCCTTATCTGTATAGCACTGAGGATATAAAGCTTGACACTCCCGACGAGCGCAAGACGGCTTATGATATCGCTACCCAGTCGGTAGTGCTCCTTGAGAATAATGGCATCCTGCCTCTTAAGAACGCAAAGAACATCCTTCTTACTGGACCTAATGCAAATACTATGTGGGCGATGCTGGGCGACTATTCTTTCCCTGCAATGTCTTATTTCTGGAAAAAGGTGGAGAGTGATCTCGATTGTCCGCACACCATAACACTGCTTGAAGGTATGAAGGCAAGTACTCCTGCTGGTGTAAATCTGATGTATGAGCGTGGATGCGACTGGACTGAAGAGATTGAGACGAAGTTCTCTGAGCTTGGCGACGAACGGGCTTGGGAGTACGAGATACTGCATCGTAAGGTGAATTCCGGTGAGAAGGCAGATAAGGCTGAGGCTCTCAGACTCGCTAGGAATGCTGATGCCATCGTGGCTGCTGTTGGTGAGAATGTTATGCTTTGTGGAGAGAACCGTGATCGTCAGGGACTCCGACTTCCAGGCAAGCAGGAAGAGTATGTAAAAGAGCTTCTTAGCACTGGCAAACCAGTGATATTAGTAGTCTTTGGAGGTCGTGCCCAGGTAATCTCTGGTATCGCAGAGAAGTGTGCCGCTGTTATCCAGGCGTGGTATCCTGGCGAGGAGGGTGGTAATGCTGTCGCAGATATCCTCTATGGTAAGGTGTCGCCATCGGCAAAACTCTCTGTAAGCTATCCTAATACTGAGGTATATGAGCCTTTGTGCTATAACAATTCTGATTCAAAGGATCCTCGTGTACAATGGCCTTTCGGCTATGGCTTGAGCTATACTACATTCGAATATCAGAATCTTAAGGCTGATGAAGCGGTTGCTATTGACGCAAAGGCTATAAACCTCTCATTCGAGGTAAAGAATACTGGAAAGGTGGGTGCTGATGAGATTGCACAGGTTTATATCTCTCCAAAGCATGAAGGACAGAATATCCGTCCAATCCAGCTTCAGGGATTCGCACGTGTATCCCTCCAACCAGGCGAGACAAAGACTGTTAACGTAAAACTCTATACAGAGCAGTTTGGATTCTATTCCAACAAAGGTAAGCGCCTTTGGAACATCCTGCCAGGCATATTTACAATCGGAATCGGTGCTTCATCACAGGATATCAGGCTGCAACAGGATATTACCCTTACAGGTGAGGCTGTAACAAAGCCATTAAGAGAATTCTATTTCTCAGAGAGTTCTATAAAAAATAGCGTAATTCAACCATAATTAATTTCTATCTATGATTAAAAAACTATTCTTACTCTTGCCGTTAACGGCAATGTTTATTGGTTGCACCTCTAATCAAGAGGGTGCCGAATGTCCAGTCCTCTATGTTGAGGGTGGGCAGATTAAGGGTGTTGTAGCAGAAACACCAGGTGTATTCGCTTATAAGGGAATCCCTTATGCCGCTGCTCCTATTGGTGATCTCCGTTGGAAAGAACCACAACCCGTTGAGAAGTGGGAAGGTGTGAGAGACTGCTCGAAGTTTGGTCATCCTGGATATCAGGCAGTACACTATCCTGGCGGTTATGCCACAGAGTGGGGCTATGGAGATGAGGCTCCATATAGTGAGGACTGTCTTTATCTGAATGTCTACACCAAGGCTCCTGGACAGGTGGATAAGAAACTTCCTGTTGCCTTGTGGATTCATGGTGGAGGCTATCGTGAAGGCTGGGGCACAGAGCCTGAGTTTGATGGTAAGGAATGGGCCAAGAAGGATGTCGTTCTGGTAACTATCAACTATCGTCTTGGTATCTTTGGCTTTATGCCTTATGCTGAGCTGTCTGCAGAGAGTCCTCATGGAGTATCTGGTAACTATGGCATCCTCGACCAGATCCAGTCATTGAAATGGATTAAGGAGAACATTGCTCAGTTTGGTGGCGATCCTGATAATGTCACAATCTTCGGACAGAGTGCAGGTGCGGGTAGTGTACGTACCATCTGTGAGTCTCCTCTGGCACGTGGATTGTTCCACAAGGCAGTTATTATGAGTGGTGGCGGATTGAATATTCCTCCTAAGGATGGTGAGACGGTTAAGCCTGCTACACCTATGGTTAAGTTCTTTACCTATAATCCTACGCTGAAAGAGGCTGAGGCAGAGACAAAGAAGGTGATGGACTGGGCTGGTCTTACTAATCTTGAAATGCTCCGTAAGGCTCCCACGGAGATCCTCTATACAGTAGCTACTATATATAATATGGTAAACAAGAGTGATGTGTATGTTATGGAACGTCCAATTATTGATGGTTATGTTTCGCTGAAGAGTTTTGACGAGGCTGCCCGCGAGGGTTCAATTGCTGATGTTCCTTATATGATAGGTTACACTCTTAACGATATGGGCTCGATGGCTCCCGGTATTGCAGAGTTCTGTAAGGTTCGTGAGAGTCAGGGCGCAAAGGCTTGGGCTTATGAGTTTGCACGTCCTCTGCCTGATGATGGCTCACATCCTGAAGTGACTCAGCGTCTGAAAGGTGCTTTCCATTCCAGCGACCTCTGGTATGTATTCAAAAGTCTGGAGCATTGTTGGCGTCCTTGGACTCAAGGCGACTGGGATCTCTCTGAGAAGATGATCACTGCCTGGACTAATTTCGCAAAGTTCAGTGATCCGAATGGCGATGGTGAAGGACTAGGTTGGAAGCCTTGCACAGAGAAAGAGCCCGACTTTATGATCTTCAAGCTTGACGGAAAAGATGCTGAAGCATCAGAAATGGGTCAGCCAATCATACCAGAACCAACCCCGATGCCTGATAGGAAGTAAACAGAATATTTGTTAAATGTAGCACAGAGTTTGTTGCTTGTAACATTTGGCGCGATGTTACATTTTTGCAAACTCTGCGTTACGTTTAATAAAGTTGTAGGGATAAAATAATTATATCTTTGCAACGAAATTGAAAATTAATGAGACGTGTTCCACGAGAGCACACCCCATATACCTTAGAATATTTTATTATTATCAATTATCTAACTAAATTAAAAAAGTATGTTAAATTTTAAATCATTGCAAAAGCCGTTAATGGCACTGTTCTTGCTCTGTTTGTTCCCAATGGGAGCATTGGCTCAGAGTCTCATTAAGGGAACAGTCAAAGATGCTTCTGGCGATCCGATTATTGGTGCTAGTGTAAAAGTACAAGGACTTAAATCGGGCGTCATTACAGATTTCGATGGTAACTTTAGCTTGCAGGCAAAGGATGATGCAACACTGGTTATCTCTTACATTGGTTATCTTACTGAAACAGTTAAGGTAGCTGGCCGCAACAACATCTCTGTTACTCTTAAAGAGGATGCTCAGACACTGAATGACGTTGTGGTTATCGGTTATGGTATTCAGAAGAAGAGCGACCTTACTGGTGCTGTAGCTTCAGTTAAGGCAGAAGACCTCAAGAACCGCTCTACTACTGATGCAGCTGCTGCACTTCAGGGTAAGGCTGCCGGTGTTCAGATCCTTAACAGTTCTGGTAAGCCAGGTCAGGGCGCAAATATCCGTGTACGTGGTTATTCTTCTAACTCAAGCAACATCGGTCCTCTGTTGATCGTCGACGGTCTGCAGGTTTCAAGCATCCAGTATCTTGATCCTTCAATGATTGAGTCTATGGAGGTTCTGAAGGACGCCGCTTCTGCAGCCATCTACGGTGCTGAGGCTGGTAACGGTGTTATCCTTATCACAACTAAGTCTGGTAAGAAAGGTACAGGTACTATTACTTATGATGCTAAGTTCACAAACCAGTCACTTGGTAGAGTTGGAAAGCTTCTTAATGCTTCTCAGTTCAAGGATTGGATGGGCATGCAGCTCGGCACTTCACAGGTGGAAGCTGATATGAAGGATGCTCAGACATTGTATGGTTGGAATCCCAATACCGATACTGACTGGATGAATGAGTACTTCGAGAACTCTTGGGCTCAGCAGCACACTATTACTTTCCAGGGTGCCAACGATCGTGGTTCTTACTTCCTGAGCGGAAGCTATGTTAACCAGGACGGTATCGTTAAGGGAAGCAAGGATAGCTATGAGCGCCTTACTGCACAGATCAATGCCGACTATAAGATTAAGGATTGGCTGCAGGTAGGTACCAATACAGCTATTGAGAAGTGGTCTACAAGTGGCATTTCAGAGAATGGTTATGGTTCTTCATTTGAAATGCTTCTCCTCATTGATCCTCTGACTCCTATGTATTGGACAAACCCAGATCAGATGATCGGTTCTTATCGTGATTACTACAATGCAATTCAGGCTGGTAACTCAAAGTATACTCTCTTCGGTGATGAGAACGGTTACTATGCTACATCTTATTTCAATCAGCGTCTCGCTGGTGGTAACCCATTCTCTCAGCGCGATCGTGCAGAGGGTACGAATGATGGCGTTAATGTCAATGGTACCTTCTTCATGAATGTTACTCCTATTAAATATGTAACATTCACCTCTCGTCTCGGCTATCGTCTCTCATTCAGCAACAGCTCTAACTGGGAGTACCCATATTACCTGAACGCACAGACAAAGGGCGATAACTACAGAATCGAAGGTTCAAGCAACAACTCTACCTGGTACCAGTGGGAAAACTTCATCAACTATAACCAGGATTTCGGCAAGCACAATGTAGGTGCCATGGCCGGTATGTCTTATCGTCAGTATAACTCCAATGGTGTCAACGCCAATGCTCAAGGACCAGACATCCTTAAGGCTTATGAGCCAAATTACATTTATCTCGATTGTGTAAACGGTAACGACAATACCACTAAGAATTTCGGTGGTAGACCAAATACAACACGTGCTCTCTCTTACTTCGGTCGTCTTCTCTATAGCTACGACAACCGTTACAGCTTGCAGGCTAACTTCCGTGCCGATGCATTCTCTTCTGAGAAGCTCTCTAAGGATAACCGTTGGGGTTACTTCTGGTCTGCATCTGCAGGTTGGACATTCTCTAATGAGAAGTTCTTCAAGGAGAACGTTGATCCAAGTATCATGTCATTCGGTAAGATCCGCGTATCTTGGGGTACTAACGGTAACGTAAACGTATTGAACAACTATTCTTACCAGGCCGGTATCTCTCTTAATAGCCAGTGGTATCAGTATGGTCCTACCAACGCAGCTACTTATGGTTCAATGCCAAATGGTATCGCTAACCCAGACCTTACTTGGGAGAAGTCACAGCAGCTTGACCTTGGTGCCGACTTCCGTTTCTTGAACGATCGCCTCTCTGTTGGTATCGACTGGTATAGGAAGAAGACGAAGGATTTGCTTGTTGATGCGCCTGTAATGCCAGAGTCTGGTTATTCTTCAATGACTATTAATGCTGGTGAGATCGTGAATAAGGGTCTCGAGATGGAATTCTCTTGGAAGGATCATATCGGTGACTTCAAGTATAGCGTTTCTGCTAACTTCGGTACTCTTAGCAATGAGGCAACTTACCTCGATCCTTCTATCGAGCGTATCTCTGGAGCTACTGTTGAAGGTGCCAGCCCAGGTGCTGTACGTTGCTACTTCGAGAAGGGCGAGCCTGTATGGTACATGCGTGGTTATGCTTATGCAGGCAGAGCACAGGATGGCACTCCTCTCTATTATACAAAGGATGGTGGTACTACCAATGACCCACAGGATGGTGATATGAGAAATATCGGTTCTGGTCTTCCAAAGGTAACTTACGGTATTACACTTAACGCTGAATATAAGGGCGTTGACCTGACCATCTTCGGTGCAGGACAGGGTGGTAACGATGTTTACTACGGCCTCTATCGTACAGGTTACAACAATATTGCAGAAGGCGTTTATGAAGACTTCAAGTCAGAAAAGTTCCCCAATGCCTCAAGTGTTTATGGTGTTGCTAAGTTCTATCAGTCATCAGCTATGGTATACAGTGGAGCATTCTTCAAGCTCAAGCAGATTCAGCTCGGTTATACATTCCCGGTTAATCTGACAAAGAAGCTGTATATCCAGAATCTGCGTGCATACATCTCTCTTGATGACTTCTTTACATTCACCAGCTATCCAGGCCTCGATCCTGAGACAACAACACAGGAGTATAACTGTCCAGGTCTTGACAAAGGTGTATATCCTAACATGAGAAAGATGGTTCTTGGCTTAAGCGTTACATTCTAATCCTAATTTTAAAATCGAATTGAAATATGAAAAAGATATTATTTTTAGCAGCTGTGCTTTCTTCGGGTATGATGCTGACATCATGCAATGACAGGCTTGATGTTGAGCAGAAGGCAACCAGTAGCACAGGTAACTTCTATAAGACTGATGCTGATGCAGAGTCTGCTGTAACTGCTATGTATGCAACATACATCAGTGAGATCGGTGGAAACGAAGGTATCTGGAGTGCATATATTATGGGTCTTAACTATTCTTCAGACGATGTATTCGCTGCAGGTGGTGACAAGGCTGACCATACAGGCTTCCGTGAGCTTAACGAGTTCCGTTTCGATACAAGCTTTGGCCCTTGTAGCACTCTTTATAACCATATTTATAAGGCAATTTACTCTGCAAACCTTGTAATCAACTATTTCGGTGGTGAACTTGCGAATACTCCAGCTAAAAAGCAGGCTGTTGCTGAGGCAAGAGTAATGCGTGCTTGGGCTCACATGCTCGCTGCACAGGTTTATTACCAGCCACCATTGATTGATCACCTGATTACTACAGAGAAGCCGACAAATGCGGAGTCTCAGAAGGCCATCTTCGATTTCTGTGTAAAGGAGTGTGAAGAGGCTATGAATGATCTGCCTGATCGTAAAGGTCAGAGCGACAAGGAAGGTACATGGCGCGTAACTAAGGGCTTTGCTCAGTTCGTAGGTGGAAAATCTGCTCTCTTCGGAGGTGACAATGCCAAGGCAGCTGCTTTGCTGAAGCCTCTGGTAGAGTCTTCTAACTATGCACTGGTTCCTGGCAATCGTTTCCGCGACCTCTTCCATATTGAGGGTGATGGCTGCGAGGAGAAGATCTTTGAGTTCAACTACTCAACCAACACATCTCTTGGTGGTGTATGGGGCGGTAGTATTCAGCGTGGCCGCTGGATGGTTGCCAACGTGCTCAACTGGCGTGGTGATGATATCGTAGGTGGCGGTAAGAACCCACAGATCTGCGCAACCGGTGGTTGGGGCGGTGGTGCTATCAACCAGGACTTCGCTCATAAGATGCTTGAGAATGATGGTGACAGCTATCGTCGTAAGGCTACATTCCTTACTTCTGATGAGTTCTTCTATGATGCAAGCTTGTGCCCATGGCAGGATGACGTAGAGGCTGGTGGTACACTCAAGACTCGCGCTGAGAAGGAGTTTGACGAGAATCGTGGTATCACTAAGTCTGCAGGTTCATTCTCTCGTAGTGATGTGATGGAGGTTAAGATGATGTGTCACCCCAATGATGTAGATCTTTCTGTTGGCGACAACTGTAATAACACTAACCTGTGTATTGCCCGTCTTGGTGAGGCTTACCTGCTTTATGCAGAGGCAGCTCTTGCATCTGGTAACAATGCAGAGGCTCTTAAATATGTAAACAAGATTCAGGAGCGCGCAGGATCAAAGACCATTTCTTCTTCAGTAAACCTCCAGACTATCCAGGACGAGAAGCAGTATGAGCTCTGGTTCGAAGGCTGCCGTTGGTTCGATATCGTTCGCTGGGGTATTGCTAAGCAGTGCTACGACAAGGTTCTCGACAATATTCCTCTGCAGTGGGATGAATATTGGAATCCTTCAGACGGTTCTGCACCAAAGACTAAGCCTCACAAGCTCTATTATAAGATCCATCATCCATTTGCTGCCGATGGTGTAAAGCTTCAGTTTGTTGAGGGTAAGAACGAGTACTGGCCAATCCCACAGACCGTCATCGAGGTTAACGACCAGATGCACCAGGTTCGTGGCTGGGCTAACTAAAAGTGAGCTTTTAATACAGCTAGTATTTTAAGTATACATTGTTTTGGTATTTTTTTGGAGGTGCCGCGTTGTGAAACGCGGCACCTCTGTAAATTTAGCCTAATACTATAATACCTCTACCCTAACACTAAAGGTGCTCTAGTATAATACTAAAGCACCTTTAGTGTTAGACTAGGAAAAACAAACTGACACCAAGGACTGAGATGACAGCTCCAAGGACAACACGCCATGTTATCTTCTGATGAAACAGCCAATATGAGGGTAGGATAATAATGATGGGTGTCAATGCCATCAGTGTAGAAGCAATACCTGCATTTGTATACTGTACAGCCATCAGCGAGAACCCTACCCCTACAAAAGGGCCGAAAATAGTTGTGGCCGTAGCAACTGTCATGCCTTTATGGTCGTGCAGGGCCTCGCGTAAAGGTTGGAATCCTTCGCGGAAATAGAGCAGAAGACTGAATCCGATTATTCCGGCAATGCAACGCAGAAAGTTGGCACTGAAGGGAATGAGCCAGTCGGGCATTGTTCCAGTTTCGTAGTGATCCATACCAATCTTGCTCAGCACCAAGCCGATTCCCTGGCAGAGAGCAGCACCGACGGCAAAGAGTACACCGTTGAGCGGTAGTTTCAATGAAACTTTGTGATGCTCACCACGCCCCAATACGGAAATGCCGATACCAATAAGCGTGATGAACATTGCGACAATACTCATGGGTGCCATCTGCTGCCCCAAGGTAATCCATGCCATCAAGGCTGCTGCAAGTGGAGCCAGCGTCATAAACAGCTGGCCATAGCGTGAACCTATAATGATATAGCACTGGAAGAGACAGAAATCGCCAATAACATAACCGACCAACCCCGAAAGCAACATCCATCCGCATGCTTCCATGGAACCGACAGGAGGAAGAGGTGAACCAAGCACCACGCCAAATAGAACAACTGAAAACAGTAGTGCCAACGCCATACGAAGCACGTTCAGCGTCAGGTTGCCGAGTCGTTTGCTGCCAAATTCGCTAAGTAGTGCAGTGGCCGTCCATGAAAAAGCAACACCGATGGAAATCAGTTCTCCAATATATGTCACAGTCTATTCTGAATGCTATTTTAAAATGCGGATGCAAAATTAATAAAAAAGCCATAGAAATAGTAACTTATGCCCTATAAATAAACATCATTTAAGATAGAATAATTGGTTTGATGGGGATTTCCCCTATGAAGCTTTAGGACTTTACCCCATCCATTTTAGAGTTTATCCTTTGTAAAACAGGCTAAAAGTTCCGATCTTTGCACTGTGATTAAGAAATAAAATGTTTAACTCTTTAAAGATAGGAGATAACGATATGAAGAAGATGATGATCCTGGCAGTGATGATGGTCATGACTATCTCGGCCAAAGCAATGAGCTATAATGCAGCAATCACGGTGGTTCCGGCCACTTCGGAGGTCGTCGCTAAGGTAATTCCGTTTTGCTCTACTATATGCCTCGAAACGAGGACTCCGGGGAATCTCAGAAATGAGGTTCCCTTTTTTGCTGAAAGAATTTGTGGATTCGTTGATTTTATTTCAGTAGTTCTGAGGGAAATTGTACTTTTGCACCTGAAATATTGAATTGAAAGAAAATGAGAAAGACAATTTTAATGCTATTCAGCATCTTTGTGTTGTCGGGTTCTCTGACCGCACAAGAGGATATGCCGAGAAGACAGAAGAGAGTCACCTATGAGCAGATGACTGAAAAGATGGTCAAGGAACTGCAGCTCGACGAGAAGCAGCAGAAGAAAGTAGCCAAGCTCAATAAGAAGTATAAGACACTGATTGAGGGTGAGCAGATGGAACGCCCACAAGGTCAGCGTCCATCGATGGGTGAACGTCCCAGTGGCAGACCAAGTGGCAGACCCAGCGGAGGCATGGGTGGCCCCGGTGGTGGCGGCTTCGGAGACGGTATGCCTGGCGGTGGCTTTGGTGGACGTGGCGGTGGAATGCCTGAAAGTCCGAGAGGCGGTATGCCCGGAGAACTGTCACAGGAGAAGTCATACGACTATGACAAGCAACAACAGAAGTACGACAAGGCTATCGGTAAGATTCTGTCAGAACAACAGTATGAAAGTTATCTGAAAATCAAACCTCAGTTTGCCTCACAGCGCAGGGTCAGGGAGTTCTTGCTAGGTGGTCAACTGGATATGGGACAAGGTAGACCTGGTGGCATGGGGCGTCTTGGTGGTCCAGGCTCGCGCCAGACAAACATCACCTATGCCGGAGCCACGGAGTTGACTGCCAAAGCAACTGAGACAGGCAAGGCTTACAAGAGTGAAAAGACAGATGAGAATGCTTTGCTGATAAGCACTAAGGAGGTTGTGACCATTGCTCAGCCTACAATCAATAAGACGGGTAGTTCTGATGGTGGTGACAATTGCAGCTTCTACGGTGTCAATGCTGCCCTGCTTGTGAAGGGCGGTAGCGCAACTACCATCAAAGGTGGCACAATTATCAGCGACGCTGATGGTGCCAACGGCGTATTCTCATACGGAGGTAACGGCGGACATAATGGTGGTCAGGGCGATGGCACAACCGTCATTATCGAGGATACTAAGATTACCACCACAGGCGATGGCTCTGGTGGCATCATGACTACAGGTGGCGGTGTAACAAAGGCCAAGAATCTGACCATCAACACCAGCGGTCGTTCGTCGGCTCCGATTCGTACCGATCGTGGCGGTGGCGTCGTGACCGTAGATGGTGGCAGCTATACGAGTAACGGTCTTGGTTCACCTGTTATCTATTCTACTGCCGATGTGACAGTATCAAACGCTACGCTTACATCGAACATGTCTGAAGGTGTCTGCATTGAGGGCAAGAACAGCATTACGCTAAATAACTGCGAGATGACGGTAAGCAATACGAATCGTAATGGTCATGCACAGTTCTTGGATGCTATCATGATCTATCAGTCGTTCTCGGGCGATGCCGATAGTGGCAACTCGCATTTCACGATGAATGGCGGTTCGCTGACCAATAAGCAGGGCCATTTGTTCCATGTGACCAACACAAATGCCATTATATCTCTGAACAATGTCAAACTGGTGAATAAAGATCCTGCCACGGTTTTGTTGTCAGTATGTGCTGACGGATGGCAGGGAGCCAGCAACAAAGCAACGCTTAATGCGAGTCATCAGCAATTGGAAGGCACCATCCTTGTGGGCAGCGACTCTGAACTGACATTGAATTTGGCAGATGGTTCCACCTTCAATGGCTCTGTCAGCGGCAACATCACCAATGCTGCAGGTAATAGTGTATCTACAGAGACTGGAACAGTAAATGTGGACCTTGGAGATGACTGCACATGGACGCTTACAGCCGATACCTACATCACATCCCTGAAGGGTGACATGTCATGTATTAAAGCCAATGGCCACCGATTGCTTGTAGGTGGAAAGGAGCTAAAAGTGAATTGAAATAACAGACAGGATAAGGTATAAGGATTGTATCAGGTAAGGGGGAATCTCAGAAATGAGGTTCCCTTTTCTATTACAGGTAGAATACGAATTTCGTTCCCCTCGATCCATCCTGACATAGTACGTTTCGCCTATCTTCTTATATTCCATAACTCACTCTCCCATAATTGTTACTACCAACCTTCTTGATCCACCGAAATTCCTATATTCACAGAAGTAGATGCCCTGCCAGGTGCCCATGTTCAAATGTCCGTCTGTGATGGGGATAGTCAGGCTAACGCCACTCAATGTAGATTTTGCGTGAGCTGGCATATCATCTGCACCTTCCAATGTATGCTCGTACTCAGGTCGATTCTCTGGGACAAGACGATTGAAAATGGTTTCCATATCCACACGAACATCAGGGTCTGCATTCTCATTGATGCTCAGTCCGCAACTCGTATGCTTGCAGAATATATTGACAATGCCCGTTTTTGGCAACTTGGGCAACTGACTCAGTATCTCGCCGGTCACCAAATGGAACCCGCGAGACTTGGGTTTTAGGGTTATTTCTATTTGCTGAATCATAACAACTTCATAAACTATCCTAATTCTAAGGTGCAAATTTACAAAATCTGCTGAAAATTCACTAACTTTGCCCTGTTATTACAACATAGTTTAAGAGAATAGACTTATGATTGACCAAATTATTGCATTCAATAAGACCTTCGTAGAACAGAAAGGCTACGAGAAGTATCTGACCAGTAAGTACCCCGATAAGAAGTTGGCGGTACTGTCGTTGAGCCTGTCACATGAGTTATGACCACTTCCACCATGAAATGATTGCCAGAGGTGTGACAGACGAGACGCTTGACACAATCCGCAAGTGTGGCATCAATCTGGATCATTGGCTGGAGGGCTTCAAGGATACACCTGAATCCGTCCGCAAGATCGTTGAGACCATCAAGACCCATCCTCTTGTGCCAAAGGAGATCGTTGTTCGTGGTTTTATCATCGACTCCGAAACTGGCGAATTAGAAGAAATAAGATAGCACTTATGAAACATATCGCTTTTTCATTCATATTGATCGTAATGTTATTTTGCTCATGTGGCAGCAATACCACTAAGAGTGAAATAACTGCAGAAATGGCTCTGAAAGGCGTAAGCAACTATTGCCACAGCGAGTATGACTGGAGTATAGCCAAGGATAATCCTTCCATCATGTATGTTCAGATGGGAGAAGAGACCGATTCTGCCTATCAGGTAGTATTCCGCAGTTACACTGGGGCGTTCGTCAATTTCTACGTCGATAAAGCCAGTGGCACTACAAGAATGGAAGAGTATGTCCCAACCCTTAATGTCAGAAGCGAGGCCGGAACTATTAATCTATTCGATTACCTAAAGAAGGAAGGAGTACATACAGCGTATTAGCTATCGACTCATCCCCCTTGTCTGGTAACATAAGAAAATATTTAATAAAACCAATATGGAATACATTAGAGTATCGAAAGAGAATCTGGAGCAGGAGCATATCTGCTGTGCGATTTCCAACAATAAGGATGAGCAAAGGACTGATTATATTCGATTTTGACGGTACGTTGGGCGATACCAGACGCAATATCGTCACGACCATGCAGATGACCATAGCAGAGTTGCACTTACCTATCCGTAGCGAGGAAGAATGTGCAGCCACTATCGGACTGCCGCTGGCAGGGTGTTTCAGGACGCTGTTTCCTGACATACAGGAGGAACTTATCCCCCGATGCGCTGAGACATACAGGAGATTCTTCAATGAGAATCTGAAAACCATTCACCCAGAGGCATTCCCAGGCGTTGTTGAAACACTGTCTATCCTGCATCAGAAGGGTTTTGTACTTACGATTGCCTCTTCACGATCTCGCAATTCTCTCACAGAGTTGATTCGAAATATGGGCATTGCTGACTATATCTCATATATACTTGGTGCTGACGACGTGAAAGAGGCAAAGCCGAAGCCAGAGCCAGTACTGAAAACCCTTGGTGCCATGCATTATGATGCAAGCGAAACCCTCGTAGTCGGCGATATGGCAGTAGACATCCAAATGGGAGCCAATGCAGGAGCCAAAACTTGTGGCGTGACATGGGGTAATGGAACCAAGGATGAACTTGAGGAAGCTGGAGCAGATTTTGTCATTAACAGCATAGATGAATTAATAGGAATCATTGTAAAGAATGAATCGTAAGATGGATCCAATGGGCAGGGCCATTGCAGAATACTGGAAGACGATGGTGAGCACCAATCGTCCTAAGACGGCAGACAAGCTCAGAGTGTTCTCCCCGATGTTCGAGGAGGATGAGATACCCCTGACTACACTATTTCGCAGCTATGAGGATATGCCCGAGATAGAGCGTAAGGCACTTGACATGGCGAAAGGGAGGATTCTGGATGTAGGAGCGGCTTCTGGTTGTCATTCTTTGGTTCTCCAAGAGCGAGGTATGGATGTTACCGCAATTGATATTTCCCCCCTTTCCGTAGAAACGATGAAAGAGCGTGGTGTCAAGAAGGTGCTGGAACAGGACTTCTTCACTCTGGAGGGTCAGTATGATACCATCCTGATGCTGATGAATGGTATAGGCATTGTGGGAACCTTGGAACGAATGCCAGAGTTCTTCAGGCAGCTCGACAAGATTCTGACACCTGGAGGTCAAGTTCTCTGCGATTCATCGGATATCAGCTACGTTTTCGAGAATGAGGAAGGTATGATAGATATTCCAAACGAAATGGACTATTATGGTGAGCATAGCTTCCGGATGCAATATAAGAACACCATCGGAGAACCTTTTGACTGGCTTTACATTGACGCTGACACTTTGAAAGAAAAGGCTGTGAGAAATGGATATGCAGTCGAAGTGGTAGCTGAAGGTGAGCATTACGATTATTTAGCAAGAATAACAAAAATACAAACAGAATTATGAAAAGTTTCAAATCAACAGCGTGGATTCTTCCACAACCCGTACTGATTATCGGTACTTATGACAAGAACGGCAAGCCCAATGCTATGAACGCAGCCTGGTGTGGCCAATGGGATATGTACGAAATCATCATCTCGCTCGGTTCTCACCAAACAACTGACAACCTTGCTGAGAATCCAGAGTTCACCGTTGCTTTTGCAACTACGGAAACAATGGTAGCTTCTGACTATGTGGGCATTGTGAGTGGCAGGAACACTCCCGACAAGATGGAAAAAACGGGATGGGCTATCGAGAAAGCTCCCAACGTGAACGCTCCTATGTTCAAGGAGTTCCCGATGACACTTGAATGTCGGATGAAGCAAAAGATAGATGAGAGTGAGACGGGCTATTACCTTGTAGCAGAAATCGTCAACATCCTCTGTGACGAGAAATATCTGGCCGAAGACGGCAAACCAGATGTGGAGAAGATGGAACTGATTACGTTTGATCCAGTTCATCACACCTACATCCAATTGGGAAAGACTGTTGGTAATGCTTTCTCTGATGGAAAACAATTGAAATGAGCTTCATCAAGTACATAGTAGACGAAAACCACTACAAGGAAGTCCTGTCATTGGTAGGTAAGGCCAAACAGACTGTGTGGATAGGAACGGCTGACCCAATCAGGTGAACAGAAATGACATACAGAGAAATTGTGCAAACCGAAAAGTATACATGAAATTGAGAAATATATGAGAAGAGTATTGATGACAACCCTCTCCCTGATATTTGTCATTGGGACTTGGGGACAGAATTACAAACAGACTGATGACATCAGCTACACCACAAAGACTGATGCCTATGCAAAGGAACGGCTCAAACTGGATGTCTATTATCCAGAGGAAGCCAAGGATGCGCCAGTCGTTGTATGGTTTCATGGCGGTGGACTCGAACAAGGACAGAAAGAAATACCCAGGAAACTGAAGGAGAAGGGCATGGTGCTAGTAGGTGTGAACTACCGTTTACTTCCCAAGGTGACCGTCAGGGAAACACTCGACGATGCAGCCGAAGCCGTCGCATGGGTATTTAGGAACATAGGCAAGTATGGCGGGGACGCTAAGAAGATTGTTATTACAGGCCATTCGGCAGGCGGCTATATCTCCATGATGCTCTGTCTCAACAAGGCATGGCTGAAAACCTACGACGTTGATGCGGACTCCGTATGGCTATACGCACCTTTCAGCGGACAGGCCATCACCCACTACAATGTGCGTAAGATGCAGGGTATTCCACCACTACAGGCTACCATCGACGAATACGCCCCTCTCTATTGGGTGCGCCCAGAATGTCCCCCGTTTGTGCTGATATGTGGAGACCGCGAATTGGAACTCTTTGGTCGGTACGACGAGAACCAGTATCTGGCAAGGATGATGAAACTCGCCGGCCACAAGCAGACCTATCTCTATGAAATAGACGGTCACGGACACGGTGGCATGGTTGAGCCCGGTTATCACATTCTCGAAACCCATATCAGACAGATGTTGGGCGAGAAAGTCTACCCATGATTATATATAAAGAGGTGACTGTGTATTAAACATGTAGCCGTTTGAGAAGCACATCTTTCGATGCCCGCGAAGAAGAGCGAGGCCACCTATTCGCCGAAGTCGCACTCAGCCCCGCATTTCGTAGGACACTACGTAGAGGGTATGGAAGAATGGGCATCGTGGTACTGCTTCAATAAGAAGGAGGACGGAACCTATGAAGCTGAGCTTGATGAAGCTTGGGACGAAGGCAGCCACTATGGCGGGAGGGACCATCGACGTGGATATTCCCAAAGAGTGGTTCTCTCTATCTTACGATGAGTTCCTCGAACGAGTCATCACCCTTGCTTCAGCTGCACATTATGGCTTTACCAATTCTCATGTTTGTAGGCATTGTGGTTCATGAACTGATTCACGGTCTTACGTGGGCCTGCTATGCCAAGAGCGGATGGAAGAGCATCAGTTTTGGCGTAATGTGGAAACTGCTGACTCCCTATTGTCATTGTGATGAGCCGATGCACATCCCCGGCTACATGATGGGAGCCATGATGCCCTGCATCGTCTTGGGGGTCATCCCTGCTATTGCAGCCCTCTTCATCGGCAGTCTGCCCATGTTGGCATGGGGTATCTTCTTCATTGCTGCAGCTGCTGGTGACATCTGGATGACGTGGCTCTGTTGCCTCTTGTCGGACTGGATGAAAGTCTGCAAGAGTTTGCATAATCTTTTTCATAATCGTAACTTTTTAAATGGTGAATACTTCAATTCAAGACGTCTTTTATCTCTTTGAAGATGATTTTCGGAAAAAATTAAGTAAGAATGAGATTTTTTTTGTAATTTCGCCCCAAATATCTTTGTATGTATCATCGTCAACTGTCAGAACAAGCTATTATAAGTGGATTCCGAAAAGGGGATGCCGACATTATCCGAGAGTATTTCTACGGGTATTGTCAGACGGGCTACAACATTTTTGACCAAAGGTATCAGTTGCATGAGAAAGAGAACCTCGATTTTATGTCGCTGGCTCACCAATATGCCATTTACCTGATGGAGCACAATTGGAAACCACTGGAGGATCACTCGCAGAATGTGAGCCTGAAGACGTGGCTTATCAACGGATTCCGGTATGTAGTACTTGATGCGTTGAAATGGTACAAGAAGGAGTACGGCAGCATCACGTTCGAGGACTATCTGCGCTCGTTTGACGTGTCCAGCGACCTGCGGTTGCAGTTCAACAGGATGGTGCAGGACATCTTCCACATGACCCTGGAGCAGTTCCATCTCTTCTGGGATGCCTTCGCCAAAGAATACACCGGACAGGACGACCACGCCGACTTCGATGCACAGGCGGGTCGCTTCGCTGCCCTTGACGTCATTCTCCGTATCGTTTTTCAGAAGCCCAACTTTGTAGAGAAGATTTTCTTCGGCTTCTATGTTCATAAACTGATGAAACACTATTATTCGTAATAATATAATGGCAATACACAAGTATAAACGTTTAAACAAAACATTTATGAAAAAGCTATTATTACTGGCCATCTCACTGACACTGACCGCCTGTGTGCATAAGACTCTCATCACGCCGGGTCAGAGCCGCGTGGGATATTCCGCTTGGAACACGCAGGTCAGCTACACACATTGCGACCCATTGCCCAAGACAGGGAAGCCCGAGTCCGTCCGCGGCACGTGGGAGGTTAACGACGGTATCTTGCAGCATAAGGCATGCGAAGAGGCCCCGTTGGCCATCTGCAACTACGTCATCCCCTCCAACCACTACACCATTCAATGTACCGCCCGAAAAGATAGCGGGCCTAATGGTTTCATTATCGTGTTCAACTACGTGGATGCGCAGCACTATTGTCAGCTGAACTATGGTTACGAGGGCAACACGAAGCACACCATCGAGCAGATCAGCGGTGACAAAAGGAAACAGTTGGCCACGCATTCAGGTAGTGTGGAAACAGGGAAGTGGTATAACGTGAAACTGACCGTGGCAGGCGACAGCATCAAGGCATGGCTCGACAGTGAACTCATGTTCGATGAAGTACTCAAATTGTCAAACAGCAAATAATAAGATAAGACTATGGTAAAGATGTATGTAATGCAGACCTGCCCGGACTGCGAATATGTGGAGAAACAGGTGATGGGGAATCCGAATTTCGAGGTGATTGACATCGGCAAGCATGTCAGGAACCTGAAGCAGTTTATTAAACTCCGCGACACCAATCCTGCTTTCGATGAAGCAAAGGCTGTGGATGACCTAGGAATCCCATGTTATGTGCTGGAGGATGGAACGGTCACGCTCTATTCGAAGGAAGTTGGGCTGGAGCCAAGGCCGCAGGAAGAGGGTGCTGCTTGTAGCATTGACGGAAGAGGGTGCTGAACATGGATAAAATTGAGAAATACAGACTGCTCACAGAGCAGATTCGTGCGTTGATTGATGGTGAAACGGATAGTGTGGCAGTGATGGCCAACGTCTGTGCTGCCATCCATGAGACTATGGGCTTCTGGTGGACGGGATTCTATCGCGTGAAAGATGGCGAATTGGTTCTTGGGCCATTCCAAGGACCTGTAGCGTGTATGCACATAGGCTTTGGGAAGGGTGTCTGTGGTACGGCATGGAAGGAACAGCGAACCATCATCGTTCCTGATGTGGAACAGTTCCCTGGTCATATTGCATGTAGCAGTCTCTCGCGCTCAGAGATTGTCGTGCCGGTATTCTCCAAGAATGGGGAAATTGTAGCCGTGCTCGACATTGACAGCAAGGAACTATCGACCTTCGACGAGACTGACCGAGAATATCTGGAGGGGATTTGCAGGATGTTGATGATATGTTGAGCTACTAATTCTCATTTTTATTCCAAAATCAGTTGTGCAAATTTTGATTTTGAGGGAAGTTTTGCACAACCGAGCAATCCTAAGAGAGTCGTATAAGTAGCCAACAAGTGCAGTTAAAATTTGTAAATGTATAGTTAACGGACGTTAATAGCCGTTTCGTTCAAAATTACACAAAATGGGCAAAAAATGCGTGTACACAGGCTTTTCAGAAGGTTTTACACAAAATAGATGTTGTGCAAATGTTGTGCAAATTGTTAAAATCGGCAAGATTAAAAATAAAACAAGTGGCTGAAAATCAGCCACTTGCGCAAAACACAGCCCCTTGATTAGTCGGGATGAGGCGACTCGAACGCCCGACCCCTACGTCCCGAACGTAGTGCGCTACCAACTGCGCTACATCCCGATTCAATAGAAATCGGCTGCAAAGGTACTGCAAATTTTTCAAATACGTGCAGAAAAAGGAGAAAAACTTATGTATGTACAAAAAGTTAGCGGGGTGTTACCCCCGCCAACAATATTAATTCTTGTATTTACGATAGTAATCTCGGAACTGGTCAAACTCGTCGCACTTCCTTATGAATTCCTCCTGAGGATTGTCGTTGGTTAGGTCGAAGAGCGACTGGAATGCACGATACTGTGGAGATGAAGGATTATACTTGTTAATGTATTCTTGTTGTTCCTTGTCCCACTCGTCATAACGCCATAGTTTCTTGTTTGGCTGGCCATAAGATGTCATTCCATATAGCTCACGATAACCCATTGCGAAGAGGGCTTTGCGCTTCAGGGCCGGATCAGATGTCATCGCAGCCTTCTGGAGCATCTCCAGAGCCTTGTCATCAAGATTAACCTCATTGACGCGGAAATTATCATAGCAACTCTTTGAGTAGCGAAGCAACCACCAGCAGTCGCCGTGTATGCTGGCCTGGGCATAACGCACGGCAAGGTTATAATAGCGCTGGTCGAGGGCCTTACCCTTCAACAGGTTCAAAGAGCCTTCCATCATCTGCATCTCTTTACAGAAATCGAGTTTCTTATGTTTCCACCACTTATAATTTTTCTCGTATATATCGCTTTCATCGAGCCACTGACGCTTGATCCAAGGCTCTACCTCGTAGCTGCGAAGCACAGAGTAGTAACGGTATCCAGGGCCATGATGTTCGTTGTAGAAAGATACAGGTATGTCCTTAAGCCATTGGATAGCCTTGTCCCACTGACAGAGACGCATATACTTCGTGCCGATGAGCTCTGCCAGGACAGTGTCGTTCTTGTAGATGTGCGACTTCAGGAACTTGTCGAGTTTGTTCTTTGCGGGGGTGTTGGTGTAGAAGAGATATTTCTCCAGCTTGTCCACACGCAAAGTATCTTTGTCGAAACCGCTGCTAGCGCTATTACATGCATCAGCGATGGCAACATGACGCTCTGGGCTGTTGGCATAGTGCTTCAGAAGAACCTGATTTGTAAGACGGTTTTCTGCATTAGAGAAGAAAAAGTCCTCATCGCTTTTCTCCTTGAGCCATTCGAGTTCATCGGCCAGGTAGTCGTCGAATGCCTCACCTTGTTTTGCCTGAGAAGCTGTGATATATAACATAATCACTCGGGCATTATCCTTCATGCGGTCTGTGCCCTCGAGCTTGATGGCATCGAAGATATCCTTTGTGGCATCCTTGGTGTTGCCTGAAAGGAACTCAAGCCAGGCCTTTGCCATTTTCCACATGATAGGACAATCGGTCTTGCCCTCGCGAACCACCATCTCACAGAACTGCTGCATCTGCCATGACTCCTGTTTGTTGATGTCGCGGATGAACTGTTTTCCTATGGAACCGCCTCCGCCATCATTGGCTGCATCGGCTGCTTCCTGGGCATTGTTGACGAAGTCTGTCAACAGCCAGGGGAGAACCTTCGAGGTGGGGTTCTGTTTGTAGTGCTGGCTGATGGCGAGGTATGAGCGTTTCTTGTAGAACATCGTCATCAGACTCTCATCGTCATCCATCTCAGCAAACAGCTCGGCAGCCTCTGCTGCGCGGTTGGTCTTGTAGAGAGCACCGGCATAGATGTTCTTCATCATATCCTTATATACAGTCTCGATGAAGTTGCTGGCTGTCTGTTCCCAGAATGTGATATTATCCTGATGGCGCCCAAGCATCATGTTACTGCGCATATAGAGCAGGGCATGTTGTGAGCGCAGCTTGGTCTTTATCTTACTGAAGGCGTATGTGCGAACGGCCTGAAGGTTGCGCTTCTGACCATCGATATCCTCTTTTGTGGGGTAGTTCCACTCATATTGCTTGCGCTGTTCGATGTCTACGCAGTCGAGATACTTCTGCAGATTCTCGATATAGCTGACCATCAGTGCATCACCCTTCTGACGGGCTGCCTTGGTGACTTCTTCTGGATTAAACCAGTAATACTCTTCTGTTGAGCCAAGATAGGCTTTCCAATTGTCTTTGCAGATATTATCCACGCGACTCCTGAAGTTGTTACTCTTGTGGGGGCTGAACAGGTAGTAGTTGTCTGTACCATACCAGCCACAAGCGAGCATCGGCAGTGTCATTGCCGACAACAGACTAATGATGATAAATCTCTTCATAGGTTTCGGGTTTATAACGGTTTAAATTATCTTCGTCAAGATGATAGGTGATGATAGAGCGGCTGAGGTCCTTACGCTCCTCCTCCATGGCCTTCTTCACCTTCAGGATCTCTTCGGCTTCTACGAAATGCTCCACTCTGACTCCATGGATATCCCTTACCCATACGAATACGGGATAGGCGGCAGCCAACTGCAAGGGATATTTGTCGAGATGTTTGAGATATGGATAAACGTCGCGATAATCGAGGATGGGGTTACGCTCCTGCCACTTACGAGGATCACCAGTATTATATATCATCAGGGCTCCGTAATCCACAGGGGGCGCATCCATCGAGAGCTGATGCAGTCGGATGGTGGTCGATAGCCTGGGATGCCTCTGAACTCCAGTATTTCCTTGTTTCCAGTATTTACCGGTCTCCTCAAGGAATCGGTAGTATATCTTTCTGCTCTTCGATGTATAGTCACAGTCTATCTGTATCTCTCGCACATTCTTGATATCATTTGTCTCGTTCATCTGAAGAATGCGCTTTACGAGCTTTTCTGCGAGACCTGTATGTTCCTTGTGCATACAGTCTTCTGTGATATATACTGTGGGTATTATCTCAATGCTGTCTGGCAGGGTGTCAGAGAAAGTCATGGTCGCGTTAGGCTTTGGCTCACTACCATCGTCGCTCATAACGATGTCGAAATATCGGCAATACACCTTGTTTATATTATACTGAGTGAGGAATGCCCTCTCGGCGGAATCGAGCCTAAGGTCTGTGCGCCAGTAATATACAGCATTGCCAGTCTCCAAGGGCTCTCCTTTTCGGGGCGCCTCCTCCTGACATGCTGTAGCCATCAACAGGCCCACCAACATACACAGCCCTATGACAAATCCCTCACCTCTCACCTCTTATAACATCTCTGGCAATTGGAACAGCTTATTACTATTACTGCCCTTGATGAGGATATAATAACCCTCAGGACAATTGTCTTTTATTGCGGCCTTTACCTCTTCCACATCGTGGAACTTCCTGAACGTGCATTCGATATCCTTGAAGTTGTCACCCACGAGCCATACCTCATCATAGCCGGCATTCTCCAGATAGCTTACCATCTTACGATGTTCATTATCGCTGTCTGCACCCAGTTCGCCCATCTGTCCGAGGATGGCCATCTTCCTGTCTGCCTGTATCATACTGAAGTTCTCGAGTGCGGCCTGCATGGAAGTAGGATTGGCGTTATAGGCATCCACGATGAGGTGGTTTTTCTCAGTAACTGTCATCTGACTGCGGTTGTTGGATGGAGTATATTCCTCCAGCGCGGCACATATCTTCTTACGGTCCACTCCGAAATTGATACCCACGGAGATGGCTGCAAGGAGGTTGTCGATGTTATATGCTCCAATGAGCTTTGTCTGTACCTTATGCCACTTTGTGCTGCGGCCTTCCTCTTCGAGGGTCATCAGGGGCTCTCGCCAACGGAACTTCAGAAAAGGATTACACTCTATCACCTCACCGCTGATGCAGGCATACTGGTTCTCCGGGTCGGTGGAGTAGGGGGTAAGCCATACCTCCTCGTCATCACCTATCTGGTTCATCAGGTGCTCGTTGTCGGCGTTGATGAAGATAAGCCCGTCTTCTCTGGTGCGGAGGAAGTCGTACAGCTCGCATTTGGTCTTGATGACTCCCTCAAAACTTCCGAATCCCTGAAGATGAGCCCTTCCCACATTAGTGATAAGACCACAAGTGGGCTCAGCTGTCTCAACTAGAGTCTTTATATCTCCAGGATGCGAAGCTCCCATCTCGATGACTGCTATCTCATGCTCTTTCGAGAGACGGAACAGTGTCTTTGGTACTCCTACGTCATTATTGAAATTTCCCTGAGTGTAGAGCACATTGTATTTCTGTGACAGCACAGCGGCGACGAGCTCCTTAGTGGTGGTCTTGCCGTTGGTGCCGGTGATGCCGATCACGGGGATGTCGAATTGGCGGCGATGCTCGCGGGCCAGGTCCTTGAAGGTCTGAAGGCAGTCGTCGACGAGAATGAGTTTTGAGGAATCATAACTGTCCACTGTCAACTTTCCACTCTCCATTATCTCCGGCTCATCAACAATCGCATACGCACATCCCTTCTCCAAAGCCTGAATGGCAAACTTGTTTCCATCAAACGATTCGCCTTTCAGGGCGAGGAAAATACTGCCCTGAGGACAATCACGACTATCTGTTGTGATGCAGGGGTGCTGCTGGTAGAGTTTATAAAGTTCCTTTATATCCATATAGTTGCTAATTTTGGTGCAAAGATAGTGTAAATTGTGCGAAATACCAAATTTAAGTGAGTTAAAGGAGTTAAAGGGAGTTAAACAATATCACTTTTCACTTTTCGCGTTCCACTTTTCACTTCTTTTTCGTATCTTTGCGGTCGGAATGAATTATTCGCTCAAATTACACGGGCGGTTAATGGATCTCAGTGAACCGCAAGTGATGGGTATCCTCAATGTGACACCCGATTCCTTCTTTGCCGGCAGTAGGAGCCAGACAGAGGAGGAGATAGCTGTGCGCTGTAACCAGATAGTCAGCGAGGGGGCTTCGATAATTGATATCGGTGCATGTAGTACTCGTCCTGGCTCAGTGCCGGTGTCTGAGGCTGAGGAGATGGAGCGTCTGAGGATGGCTCTTGACATCGTTCGTCGTGAGTTGCCTTACAGTGTCATCTCTGTAGATACCTTCCGTCCTGACGTGGCTCGTATGGTGGTGGAAGAGTTCGGGGTGGACATCATCAACGATGTAGGCGATGACAAGTCTATGTTCCGTATGGTGGCCCGTCTTGGCGTACCATATATACTGATGTCGAGCAAGTCCACAATGCGAGAGATACTGTTGGACTTCGCATCAGATGTGCAGCAACTGCGTGACCATGGTGCAAAGGATATCATCCTTGACCCTGGTTTCGGATTCGGGAAGTCTCTTGAGCAGAACTACGAAATCATGGGCGAGCTGGAGAAGTTGCAGGTGATGGATCTCCCCATCCTTGTAGGCATCTCGCGTAAGTCAATGATATATAATAAGTTCGGCTTTACCGCCAATGAGGCTCTCAACGGAACTACAGCCCTCAACACCATTGCCCTGATAAAGGGTGCATCCATCCTTAGGGTGCACGATGTTCGCGAGGCCGTGGAGTGTGTGAAAATTGTCAAGTCGTTAAATGGTCAGATAGTCAAATAAGTATGTTTTTCGAATTTGGCATAAAGGATTTCATAGACATCTTCCTGGTAGCGATATTGCTTTACTACATCTACAGGCTGATGAGCGACTCACGTTCTGGAAACGTGTTCAACGGTATCATGGTGTTTATCGTGATTTGGCTGTTGACATCACAGGTGCTGGAGATGCGGTTGCTGGGTTCTATCATGGACAAGCTGGTCAGCGTGGGTGTCATTGCCCTTATCGTGATGTTTCAGGACGACATCCGCAAGGTGCTATATAATCTTGGAGCCCATCAGAGGGTGAGGGCTTTGGTTAAGCTCTTCTCTTCATCGAAGTCGAAGGACAAGGAGAAGCGTGACGTTAAGGAAACCATCATGCCCGTGGTTATGGCATCGATGAATATGAGTCGTGGTAAGGTTGGTGCCCTCATCGTGATTGAGCGTACTTCGCTGCTCGATGATATCGTGGCTACAGGTGATACCATTGATGCTAACATCAACCAGCGTCTGATAGAGAATATCTTCTTCAAGAACTCCCCTCTTCACGATGGTGCCATGGTGATATCCAAGAAACGCATCAAGGCAGCAGGATGTATCCTTCCTGTGAGCCACGACCTGAGCATACCCAAGGAACTGGGTCTTCGTCATCGCGCTGCAATGGGAATCTCTCAGGAGACCGATGCTCTGGCAGTGGTTGTCAGTGAGGAGACGGGAGGCATATCCGTAGCGGTGAAGGGTGAGTTCCGACTCCGTCTGTCAGCTGAGGAACTGGAGGGTATCTTAACAAAAGAATTAGAATAATGTTTTACTAATATTTTAAATAAAAACAAATTATGGATCTATTAAGTCAAATTGTAGCGCGTGCAAAAAGTAACAAGCAGCGCATCGTGCTCCCAGAAGCAGAAGAGGAGCGTACACTCTGTGCAGCCGACAAGGCTCTTGGTGATGATATTGCAGACATCATCCTGATAGGTAACCCTGCTAAGGTTGAGGCTCTCGCTAAGGAGAAGGGACTCACCAACATCGGCAAGGCAACACTCATCGACCCTGAGAACTATGAGAAGAGTGAGGAGTTGGCTGAGAAGCTGGCAGAAATCCGTAAGTCTAAGGGAATGACCATCGAGGAGGCTCGTAAACTGGTTAAGAATCCTCTGTATCTCGGATGTATGATTATCAAGACCGAGGGCGCTGACGGTCAGATCTCTGGCGCTCTATCAACAACAGGCGACACACTGCGTCCTGCTCTTCAGATTATCAAGTGTGCTCCTGGCATCACATGTGTAAGTGGCGGTCTGCTGCTCATCTCTAAGGAGAAACAGTATGGTGAGGATGGTGTGCTTGTTGTTGGTGACGTTGCCGTTACTCCAATGCCTGATGCTGCTCAGCTCTCTCAGATTGCTGTATGTACAGCTCAGACAGCAAAGTCGGTTGCTGGTTTCGCTGAGCCACGTGTCGCTATGCTGAGCTTCTCAACAAAGGGTTCTGCTAAGCACGAGGTATGCGACAAGGTTATCGAGGCTACTCGTCTGGCCAAGGAGATGGCTCCTGAGTTGAAGATCGATGGTGAGCTCCAGGCTGATGCTGCTCTCGTTCCAAGTGTTGGTGCCAAGAAGGCTCCTGGTTCTGATATAGCTGGTAAGGCCAACGTATTGGTATTCCCTAACCTCGAGGTTGGAAACATCGGTTATAAGATGGTTCAGCGTCTTGGTGATGCTATCGCTATAGGTCCTATCCTCCAGGGTATCGCTCGTCCGGTAAACGATCTCTCTCGTGGCTGCTCTGTCGATGACATCTATTACATGATTGCCATCACCTCATGCCAGGCCATGGACGCTAAAAAATAAAAAGGTAAAAAAGTAAAAAGGTAAAAATATGAAAATCCTTGTTTTGAATTGTGGTTCGTCTTCCATTAAGTACGCTCTGTACAATATGGATGACAAGAGTGTGATGACCAGTGGTGGTGCTGAGCGTGTAGGCTTGGACGGAGCTTTTGTGAAGGTTAAGCTGGCTAATGGTGAGAAGAAGCAGATTATGCACGATATCCCTGAGCATACTGAGGGTGTGAAGTTTATCTTCTCTCTGCTCACTGACCCGGAGATCGGTGTTATCAAGAGTCTCGATGAGATCAACGCTGTCGGCCATCGTATGGTGCATGGCGGTGAGAAGTTCAATAAGTCTGTGATCCTTACCGACGAGGTTCTCAAGACCTTCGAGGAGTGCTCTGACCTTGCTCCTCTGCACAACCCCGCCAACCTTAAGGGTGTAAACGCCGTTAAGGAGCTGATGCCTGGCCTGCCTCAGGTAGGCGTGTTCGACACAGCGTTCCATCAGACAATGCCTCCCAAGGCTTATATGTATGCCATTCCTTACGACCTCTACGAGAAATACGGCATCCGTCGTTATGGCTTCCACGGCACATCTCACCGTTATGTAAGTGCTCGTGCATGCGAGTTCCTCGGAATCCCTGCTGAGGGCACCAAGATGGTTACCTGTCACGTGGGTAATGGTGGCTCTATCGCTGCTGTCGTTGACGGTAAGTGTATCGACACCTCAATGGGTCTCACTCCACTGGAGGGTCTCGTAATGGGTACCCGTGCCGGTGATATCGACGGTGGTGCTGTTACCTTCATCGAGAAGAAGCTCGGCCTCGACGCTGACGGTATGTCTAACCTGCTCAACAAGAAGAGTGGCGTTGCCGGTCTTACTGGCGGTTCTTCAGACATGCGCGACGTAGAGAATGCTGCCAAGGCAGGTGATCCTAAGGCTAAGCTGGCTCAGGACATGTATTTCTATCGCATTAAGAAGTACATCGGTGCATATGCTGCTGCCATGGGTGGTCTCGATGTTGTTGTCTTCACTGCAGGCGTAGGCGAGAACCAGATATCTATGCGTTCTGAGGTATGTAAGGATATGGAGTTCCTCGGCATCAAGTTCGATGAGTCGAAGAACAATGTCCGTGGCGAGGAGGCCATCATCTCTGCTGACGACTCAAAGGTTAAGGTCGTTGTCATCCCAACCGATGAGGAGCTGATGATTGCTACCGACACCATGAATCTGCTGAAATAAAAATATTATTCCGCAATACTTATAGGGTGTACCGGATTCAATCAGGTACACCCTTTAATAGACACAAACTTTGTACTCAGAAAAAGATAAAGAAATTGCTTAAAGAGTCGCATCGGTGTCACTAATTTTTATTAGCGATTATGAGAATGAAAAGGATTTTTAATTGGTTGCTAGCCACCACACTGACTATCTGTGCTTCGATAGTGTTTACGTCGTGTACCAATAGTATTGATAATCCGACTCCAGACCCAGAGCCTACGCCAACGGAGGATCTGGCTGACTATACCGTGTTCGTCTACGGTCACTCTGGCGGACGTATGGATTTTATCATTGAAAGAGTATATAAGGGAATAATGCCGTTGCTTACCGACAAGAAGAAAGTACGCGTGCTTTTTTTCTACAAGTATGGCAATTCCAAGAATAGTGAATTTATCTCAGAATATGCTAATGAGGACGAGGTGTTGCGCTTCGAACTGACGGCAGATACCGACTTAAGCAAGCTGAGGACTGAGGCCTGCTACGAGGAGAAGTCGAGGTTCCAGTTATACAACTCGCAGAATCTGACGGAACAGCTTAATTGGGTGGCAAAAACGGCTCCTGCCAAGCAATACATTGTGATGCTCTGGGGCCATGGTGCCGGTTTCAATGCAAAGGACGACTATTACAAAATGCCTACTACCACTCGTGCCGTGCTCTATGACGAGGGCTTTGATGGTCAGGGTATGAACATGTATGAGTTTAAGCAGGCATTGGAGGAATCGGCCATCAAGCACCCACTGATGATCTTTTTCCATAACTGCCTGATGGGTAATCTGGAATCGCTTACCACATTGCGTAATCTGACCGACTACTTTGTCGCTTCCCAGCACCTGCTTGCCAGCGACGGATATATTGCCATAGAGTTCATGAAATCTCTGCTACAGACCACTGATATTGAGGCAGCCACCAAGCGCCTGTTCAACAATCTTGATCCCTGGAGAGAACGATATGGTTCATTCAACGGTGACCTCTCATTTATCAAGTCGCAGGGCATAGAGAAAATCAATGAACAGATGGATCGTCTCTGCTATCGTCTCTGCGACATCTATGCCACCCAGCGTGTAGCTATAGACAAGGCAACATGCAGTGTCTATAAGCCTAAGAAAGAGAAAAACCTCTACGACGCTGCCGACTATGCCGCCTGTCTGGCCCGTGAGACTAACGACGAGCAGCTGAAAGCCATAAGTAACGACCTGAACGCTGCCTTTGCTGAAGCTTTACTCGCACGTGCTTCTGTCAACAATAGAAAAGACCGCCTCGACAACTACTCTCTCTCAGTGACCATCGTAGATAAGAATACTTTTGCCGGTGAGTTAAAAGATGACGTTGACAACTGGACCTTCACATTCGAGGAGTCGTATAAAGCAACAGCCTTCCATGACAACACGGGCTGGGGCCACTGGTTAAATACCAACGAGCAGAAACCCACAGGCAATCCCTTCGGTTTCTCAGATTCTTATGATGACGATATAGAGCCAGGATTTCCATCTTCTGATATGAAGTATCTCCAGGAATGGAGTGCTGGCACAACAGTGTCGCCACAGGCTGTTGAAGCATTTGGCGGATTGGACAAATGCTTTGCTGCTGAGCCTATTCCTGATGGCGTGTGGGAGCGTATGCAGGGCAAGACATATAAGGAGAACCCATACATAGGCCGGGATGACCTGCGCCATGTCAGGGCACTTCACCACGACTATGACGGGCAGATACATATAGGCGAGATGATCTGCAACAAGCTGATAGCTGACCGCGTGGTCAAGATCCTGCGCCAGCTCTACGATGAGAGTTATCCTATCCAGATGATGCTGCTCCCTGATGTCTTCAATGCCAATGATGAGGAGCAGATGTGTGCCAACAACTCGTCGTGTTTCTGTTACCGTGTCATCGCTGGTTCCACCAAGCTCTCGAAGCACGCACGCGGACTGGCAGTAGACATCAACACACTATACAATCCCTACTACAAGGATCTTGAGGACGGTACGCGCATCGTGCAACCCTCAATCGCCAGCGCATACTGTGACCGTACTCAGTCATTCCAATACAAGATCGACCACGATGACCTCTGCTTCAAACTCTTCACTGCTGCAGGTTTCGAGTGGGGCGGTGACTGGACAACGTGTAAGGACTACCAGCATTTCGAACTCATCGAATAAGCATATTACTTGTTAGCATACCAGCTGACAATCTGGTCGCCTATGCTGGGGGCATAGAAGGCCGAGAAGTCAGAATACGCCACATCGTCGCCGCTATCATCCTTACCCGTTGCCTTTTTCACCTCAAGGGCAATGTGAGGCTCTATACCGGCGTCGATGTTTTCACCAGCCTTGTTGACGAGGCGCGCACGGGCTGAGGACAGGATATAGCGGGATTTTTCAGAGAATACCTACCCATATCGGCTGGCGACTACCAGTTTGTCTGCAATCTGTCTGCCAAGCACGACGACATTATCGAGAT
>Ga0310695_10002745_pt1 | contig 36358 bp, 30 predicted proteins | sample RumenRJG_04DNA_FD_203882 | JGI IMG/M metagenome (GOLD analysis project Ga0310695, IMG submission 203882) | Bovine rumen microbial communities from Lethbridge, Alberta, Canada - RJG_04 (v2) (version 2) | ecosystem: Host-associated > Mammals > Digestive system > Stomach > Rumen | place: Canada... | reverse complement strand
GGCGGGGTTGTCGTCCATCTCTGCATTGACACGCTCCATGAGCTGGGTAATAGGCAGTTCTGTCAACTGCGCCTGCAACAGCTGTTGCTGCGTGATACCCTGTGTCAGTTTCTGCTGTTGGGTTAAACGCTGTTCTTGTATCTGCTCTTGTGGCATAATTACTGTTCCAATTTCTCCATACAATAACGACGGAAGTCCGTCCAATGGTAATAAGGTGCACAATCGGTCGCAATGGGCAAAGTGGCCTCTTGCTCGTTGAGTAGCACTTTCACTAAAACATCCTGATCTTGGGGGGTACTACGATAGAAGATAAACTGCAGATTAGCACCCATAGGGAAGATACTGGAGCACCACCATCCCTTAGCCTCCAGTTCGTCCAGATTATCGGTTGCCAGGTCATAGCCATTGATGCCCATCAGACAAACCAAAGGTAAGATCACGGTATCGTGACCAAAGCGCAGTTGGGCGCCAGGACGAGGGAGTTGCAGGCAACTGTCGGCATCGGCAATGAGCTTGCGCAACAGAGTCTTTTGTGTGTGGGGCTGCTTACCGCCATTCAGTTTACAAGCACCATGCTGAAGATACCAGAGCACATTGTCAATCTGCCACATTCTATATAATTCCTCTGTGGTGAAAAGAGACATGAGATAGGTATGGTCGCTGAGATGGGTATTCAAGACGAAAAGCCCCATCTTCATCAGGTAATAGTTGAAATACCACTCATCCACGATTTCCTTCACAAGGTCTGGGTTCTTGAAGATTTGCTCCATTAGTCGACTATTGCCCATACGGGGTTCTACATAGGCATCGTATGCCTTCTGAGTCTCTGGTGTCATATAGTTTTTTCGTGAGCGCAAGTCCTGATGGTTCATATAGTCTTGATCGCGCCTGGAGGTCCGCATGGTAATTTGCAGCTGGGGATTGATTTGCGACATCTCCAACATCGAATATCCCATAGAGACCACACAACGGGCAGCTACCGTGCTTTGGGCATTGACATGCGCTGCGCCCTCGAAAACCTCGGGAAAGCGTTGCATCATGCGTTTGGCAATCTGACGATGCTGTTGAGCGCCCAAGGAGGTCAGTTCGCCCCAACGACCCTCGGTATCGTTCAGTATCAAGGTCATCTCGTCGAGCACTTTCTTGCCCACGGGTGTCAGTTCATCGACAGCACCTGCATGGAGCATCATCTTGTAAGGCGTATCGTAACCCTTACGGTTGCTGATATATCGCGAGCCATGACGTCCATAGTGAGAGATATAGAAAGGACGCTTGCCAGAAGGAGCAGGTGTCAGATTATCGGGAATGCTATCGGGGTAGATACTATAGTTGCACGACGCATAAGCGGGGTTCTTCTCAATCAGTTCCATCACAGGCTGTGAAAGCGCTTCGCTAGTAAATAGCGAGAGAATCGTGAAAAGTATTGTGAATAGTCTCATAGCCTCAATTCTTTTTTTCGTCCTCGTCATTTCTGATTTTCTCATAGCGATACAGCTTGCGCAAATAATAGCGTTTCACGTCGTTCCAGTGGTAATAAGGCACACAATCGGTCTCAATGGGCAGGCGCGCCTCATGTCCGTTAAGTAATACCTTCACCAAAGGGTCTTTGTCGTTCTGATCACTGCGGTAGTGTATCATCTCAATCCTTCCACCAAAGGGAGCAATACGATAGTTAACCCAACCCAAATGCTCAAGACTGTCGAGGTTAGTGGTCTGCACGCCACAATCATCAAGTTCCATTAGACTGGCTAACGACAATACAACATTATTGTTCGTATAGCGCAGATGCATCACGGAATGGTCAAGTGACATCACACTATCACCCATGTGCAACATATTCCAAAGGGGTTCGCGCTGTATATAGGGCTGGCGACCGCCATTCAACGCACAATTGCCATAACTGATATAGTTCCACGCATTCTGTCTGCGCCAGTGACGATAGATTTCTTCTGGTGTGAATATATCATAGAGCGTTACACTATGAGACAAATCTGTCTGCTGAATACTACCGGCAACCTTGAAAAGCAAGCGGCCCAGTTCTGCAGCATTAATATGGGAGACAATATAGTTCTGGTCGGAGAAAAGCGATTCCATCAGTCTTGTATCGCTGGTGTTCAACTCATAGAAACGATTGTAATGAAGTGATGTCAGCGAGTCGATACGTTGGGAGGACAGCTGCTTATCCACCGGATCCATCCATTGTCTGTTACGATGTGACACAACGAGAACCATTCTTGAATGACAGCGTTTCGATAACTCTACCAAGGTCTCGTTAGCCGTTTGGATACAGCGGTTCTCCACGATGCTGCGGGCATCAATAAAACTATTGTCTGCAAACATCTCAGGGAAACGCTCCGTTAACTGTCTCATCTGTTCCCTCATCACCCTGCCACCTTCATCTTTCATCTCTCCTGAACGGTGAAGGGCATCATGATACACCAATTCGAGCCTTCTCAACACGTCACGACCCAGTTTGCTCAGTTTACCCAAGCTGTCTGCTTTCGCTAATATGTCTAATGGCTTCTTGTAATCATGGGGCTTTTCAAGATAGAAGGAAGCGGGACAACCATAGTGGTTGATGTAAAAAGGCTTCTTTCCTGCTGGAGCGGGAGTGTCCTGACAAGGTTTAGAAACAGGCAAAGCATAATAGATGCCTGCAGAGCGATTGACATCGGTCTTCAGTTCCTTTCTAACGTCTTGGGCCATCACCAAAATGGCTCCACAGACCATCCATATAACGAATATCAATTTACGCATAATACGCTTTCAACTGTAAGGCATAAGAGGCCAACTGGCGTGTATCCATATTACCATAACGCTCCCAAATCTGCTGACAGGCTGCCAACAGGGGATGAACAATCACATCACGACGACGCAGATAGGGATCACAATGCTGGAAGATTTCCAAGACATCGACTATCAAAGTGGTGGGCACCTTCATCAAGCTAGCCAGATCGCGCACTTCAGGCGTTTCCTTCACCATCGTATTGGGTGTCAGACGGAAATACAGGTCGAGGATGATGATGAGGGAGATAGGGAGCAGTCGCTCCTCACCCTCCAACGGACGGAAGTCGCGCTCGAAGGTCTCCTTCGTCTCCACACCGTCAAAGAAATCGCCACTGCTGTTGAACCCAATCATGTTGCGCAACAAGCCAACGGCCCTGGTCAACCGCTTGGGGTTACGACCATATTCTTCCCAGATGCGCTCAATGCGAGGTGTCTCCAAATGGGCAATCTCGCATTGGCGTGCAAAGAGCTGTTCAGGAGCAATGTGAAGTTCCATACACAGGAAGATAGCATCACGACTATACATTGGCTTTACGCCAACGGGCTTACGCAGATAAAGTTGCATTACCAGCAACCAATAGTCATCCTGCCAATTCTGATTCTTTGCCATATCAATCCCTCCTACTTATTGTTTCTGTTGGCAAATATACAACATTTTTCTGTTACTTGCAAACAAAAACACAACAGAATGCATTTTTAGCCTTCTTTGCTCTTGAAAGCCAGGGCATACATACGCATCTGCTTCACCATAGCCAGCAGACCGTTGGAGCGGGTTGGCGACAGGTGTTCCTTCAAGCCTATCTTCTCAATAAAGTATAGGTCGGCATTCAGGATTTCGTCGGGGGTGTGACCTGACAGCACCCTGATGAGCAGTGCCACGATGCCCTTGACGATGAGCGCATCGCTCTCCGCCTGGAAATGAATGACATTACTCATTTCTCCTTTCTCATTTCTCATTTCCACAAGGTCGGCCTGCAGCCACACACGACTCTGGCAACCGTCAATCAGGTTGCTTTCTATCTTATACTTCTCGTCCAACGGCTCTTGGTCGTTGCCCAAGTCTATCAATAGTTGATACTTGTCCATCCAGTCGTCAAAACCAGCGAACTCCTCAATAATCTCGTCTTGTATCTCGTTAATGCTCATTTTTGATAATCTTAAAAAGTTTGTCTGATGGTCTTACTTTGTCGGGCACCTTGAAGGCGACACGAGTGCCTTGCTGGGCAGTCTGTACAGCCTGCACATCATCGTGAATCTCGTCGACGGTGACATACATCACGCCCGTCGTCGGTCCTGTAATCAGCATCTTATCACCTACGGAGAAGGTGTCGGCCTCCACGGTAAACTCAGCCACGCCGAGCTTGGAGAAATACTTCACGCCCTTGCCAATATACTGCTTGCGCTCCGTTGCATTGGAACCGTAGTTGTGGTTCCACTCGCCAAGCGTCTGACCCTGATAATAGCCATCCCAGAAGCCACGGTTGAAAACGGTAGCCAAGCGCTCGTCCCAAGCATCCTTTTTCTCTTCGGTAAACGTGCCGTCCAGCACCGCCTGCATAGCTTCCTTATAACACTGGACAACGGTATAGACATATTCAGGACCGCGGGCACGCCCCTCAATCTTAAAGACGCGCACACCACTCTTCATCATGCGGTCGATGAAGCGGAGGGTCTTCAAGTCCTTGGGCGACATGATGTACTTGTTGTCGATTTCCAACTCCGTACCCGTCTCACGGTCTGTCACAATATAGCTGCGACGACAAATCTGCATGCAGGCACCACGATTGGCTGAGCGACCTGTGTTGTCAAGACTCATATAACACTTGCCACTAACGGCCATGCAGAGTGCTCCATGACAGAACATCTCGATGCGAACCAGTTCGCCCTTAGGTCCACAGACGTGCTGCTCCTCTATCTGACGATAAATCTCTGCCACTTGGTCGAGATTCAACTCACGAGCCAGCACCACCACATCAGCAAACTGGGCATAGAACTTCAGTGCCTCGATGTTGGAGATGTTCAGCTGGGTGGAAAGATGCACCTCCATACCCTTCTGTCGGCAATAGGTCATCACCGCAATATCGCAGGCTATGACTGCCGAAATCTCAGCCTCCACAGCAGCATCGATAATCTGGTGCATCAGCTCTATGTCCTCGCCATAGATAATGGTGTTCACCGTCAGATAGCTCTTCACTCCATGTTCCTTACAAGTGGTGGCTATCTCACGTAAATCGTCAATCGTAAAATGGTTGGCAGAATGGGAGCGCATGTTCAATTGCTCCACGCCGAAATAGACAGAGCCAGCCCCTGACTGCAAGGCTGCAGCCAGCGACTCACGACTGCCTACAGGCGCCATAATTTCAAAATCATTAATATTCATGGGTGCAAAGTTACGCATTTTCCATTTAAAATGTGTAACTTTGCACACAAATCATAACTACTTGAACAAAAATGAAGAAGATTTTATGGACTGGCAGCCTTTTACTGCTCTGCACCGTTGCCTTTGCGGACAACGAACCTAAGACCACATTGGATGGTTCAAAGATACAGAAAATCACCTTCGATGGTGACAAGATGAACGTGAAGTATAACGACGGGACAGCTGATGCGACTTTCGATATGGCTGAAGTTGTCATTACCTTTAGCAATGCGATGAGCATTCAGGAGCGTGTCACCATAGCGCGCAATGCAGGACTGGAGGGAAAGAAGATATACACGCTGAAGGGTGTGTATATGGGAAAGAGTGTGGCTAACCTGCAGCCAGGACTCTACATTGTGGAAGGTAAGAAGATTCTGATTAAATAAAAGGAGGGCAAGCTATGAAACATCTATCTTTGTTATTTGCACTGTTTGCCCTGCTGGGCATGAACGCTCAGGCGCAGAACGACGTTATACAGGATGCCACCAAGAATCAGGTTCAACTGAAACTGACGGACGGCAGCTCGAAATTCTATAATACTGCCGAGGTTCAGGAGCTGACTTTCGACAATGGTGTGATAACGGCAGGACAGGACCAATATAATAATAATGTGGCTGGCATCGCCTTTGCCAAAGCCATTAAATCCCAGGTCAATATCACGGAGGCCAAGGGTTGGCTGGAGTCTGCCTATGTCAAATTCGACCTGTACGACAACATCCAGAAATACAATGTCTACGTCAAAGGGGGGCAGTATAATGAATACGCCCAAATCGACAGTGAACTGGTGCGTAACTACGGCACCTACGGACGCGCCGATGTGGTAGGTCTGCAGGCAGGCACCAACTATCGGCTGAAGGTGGTTCCCGTAAATGGTGACAACGCGGAGCTGACCGCATTTGCCAGCGAGACAGAGGTATTGGAGGTGAAGAACTATAGCCGCGAGGGCTTTGCCTTCATGAACAACTATACTCCTGGTGCCTACAAGGCTGACGGTACGCTGAAAGATGGTGCCAAAGTGCTCTATATCACCAAGAATACGGCAAAGACGGTGAAGACAAAAGTAAAAACGGGCTCTAAAGACACGGATGTGAAAGAGATAACGGGCTTCCAGGCCATCCTTGACGCCTACCAGAAAGGATACGACACGACACCTATCGCCTTCCGCCTTATCGGACTCGTTGAGAAGGACGACCTCGACGGCATCAGCTCGTCAGAGGAAGGCATCCAGATCAAGGGTAAGAACAAGGACAGCGAGATGCCTTTCACCATCGAGGGTATCGGCGACGACGCTACAGTCCGCGGCTTCGGCTTCCTGGTACGCAATTCGAAAGGTGTGGAGTTCCGCAACTTTGCAGTTATGCGTTGCATGGACGATGGTATCTCTCTGGATACAGACAATAGCAACATCTGGATTCACCATACAGACCAGTTCTATGGTAAACATGGCTCAGGCGACCATGCCAAGGGCGATGGCGCTATTGATGTAAAGTCTGATTCTAAATATGTGACAGTGAGCTACAACCGCTTCTGGGATACCGGCAAGAGTAACATGTTCGGCATGAAGAGCGAGTCGGGTCCCAACTGGATCAGCTACGACCATAACTGGTTCGACCACTCTGACTCCCGTCATCCACGTGTTCGCACCATGAGTGTGCACGTCTGGAACAACTACTTCGACAATGTCGCTAAGTATGGCGTGGGTGCTACCTCAGGCTCCAGCGTATTCGTCGAGAACAACTATTTCTTGAAGACCAAGAAGCCTATCCTTTCTTCTCAGCAGGGTACTGATGCTACTGGCAGTGGAACGTTCTCTGAAGAGAACGGAGGAATGATTAAGGCTTTTGGCAACTACTTTGACAGTACTTGTAAGAACTTTAAATACTACACCCAGAAGAATGCTGGTGCTACTGGCTATGATGCCTACGAGACAAGCACACGTGATGAGCAAGTGCCTGCAACAGAAGTTACAAAGGTTGGTGGTACGCCCTACAACAACTTCGATACAGATGCTTCGCTCATGTACAACTACAACGCAGTAACTGCTGAGAATGTTCCTGCTCTTGTAACAGGTTACTACGGTGCTGGACGTATGAATCATGGCGACTTCAGCTACACCTTCCCAGACAATGTGGGTAGCGATGATACTGACTCAGCCTATGATACCACCCTGGGCAGTCTGCTCGACAACTACAAGACCACACTCGTAGGCATCTTTGGCGAAGAGGACTCATCAGAGGAAGAACAAGGTGGTGGCGACGAACCCACGCCGGAGGAAACTATTCTGGCATCATTCGACGGAACACCTTCACATGCCATGTTTACCATTGGTAGTACAAGTAGCTATGGCGATGGTAAAATCACTTATAATGGGACTTATTACAAGAAGGGTGTCAAGTTCGACAGTAAAGGCTCTATCACCTTCACACCAAAAAAAGACTATCAGATGACACTTATCCTTGGTACAGCAAAAGCGGGGCGTAATGTCAAGATTAACGGTACACAAACAACGGTCGGAGGAACAGAGAATCAAGAAGGAGCCTATTACGAAATGGAGAAGATTCGTATCAACAAGGACACTGAATACATACTGACCAAAGGTAGTGCAGAAGGACTTGTGATGCTCATCAAACTGGAGCCCGTCGCCGAATGAAGATACGGTCTGTTGTATTCATGGTGGTGGCATTACTGCTCTTTGGATGCAATGACAAGCCATCCAAAGAGTATGTACACGATGTGTTGTTACCCATGACTCCCATCAAGGATCAAGGGCAATCGCAGTTGTGCTGGGCCTATGCCATGCTGGCGACCATCGAGACGGAACATATTCTGCGGGGCGACTCCGTCAATCTGTCTGCCGTCTATATCGGACGGATGCTGAAACGTAACAATCAAAGAGCTATGGGACAGACAGCGCTGAACATACTGCAACACGATGGTGTCGTAGGCTACGATGTTCTGCCCGACGATGCAACCAAAGAATTGTCTACCCCCAAGTGGGTGTTTATGTTGGGAGCCAGATATACGCCCAAGGAATTTGCCCATTCCGTATGCGCTCCTGACGAATACCTCTCCCTGACCTGCTGGCCAGACTCTCCTTATTATAAAAAGGTGGAGGTGCCTGTGCCCGACAACTGGGAACATAACCGTCTGCTGAACATTCCACTGGATACGCTCAAAGCACACGTCGACCGTGCCCTGCAGCATCGTCACCCCGTCTGCTGGGAAAGTCGGGGACATGCGATGTCTATTGTCGGAATGGCCCACGACTCCCAAAAGCAACGTTACTATGTGATGAAGAACTCATGGGGCACCGACCAGCCTCATGGTGGATTGGTCTATATGCCCGTTGACAAGATGTGGCGCGACATGATAGCCCTTTATATGACAAATGAAGCCTACTACAACGAGTAGGCTTCCTTTATTTTCAGTATTACGTTATAACGATTACTTATTCAATTTCCAAGTCACACCGTCCTTGGTGTCCTTCACCTCGAAGCCAGCAGCAGCCAGTTCGTCGCGAATCTTGTCTGAGGTTGCCCAGTCCTTGTTGGCCTTGGCCTTGGCACGCAGTTCGAGCACCATGTCCATCACCTTACCGAAGGCTTCCTCGCGAGCATCGTTCGAACCACTCTTCTCTGCCTTGAGTCCAAGGATGTCGAAGGCGAAGAGTTGCATCACCTCTTTCAGCTCCTTCAGGCAGTCAGCACAGATAGTAGCCTTATGATCAACGAGCTTGTTGATAGTGGTGCAAGCCTCGAAGAGATTACTAATCACCTGAGGTGTAGCAAGGTCTTCGTTCATCGCATCGTAGCACTTCTGACGGAGTTCTGTCACCACCTTCTTGGTCTCAGCGTCACACTCAGCAGAGGCCTGTACGCGCTCCAGATCGCTGATGGCGTTCAACAGTTTCTCCAGACCACGCTCCGCTGCTACCAGTGCCTCGTTCGAGAAATCTACAGTGCCGCGATAGTGGGCAGACAGAATAAAGAAACGGATGGTCATAGGCGAGTAGGCTTTCTCCAACAACGGATGGTTGCCCGTAAAGAACTGCTCCAGCGTGATGAAGTTATTGTATGACTTACCCATCTTCTTGCCGTTGATGGTCAACATATTGTTGTGCATCCAATACTTCACGGCAGGATGACCCATCGAAGCCTGTGCCTGAGCAATCTCACACTCATGGTGGGGGAACACCAAGTCCATACCACCACCATGGATATCGAACATCTCACCCAAGTACTTACGTCCCATGGCAGTACATTCGCAGTGCCATCCAGGGAAACCGTCGCTCCAAGGTGAGGGCCAGCGCATGATATGCTCGGGCTGTGCTTTCTTCCACAAGGCAAAGTCGGCCTGATTCTTCTTCTCGCCCACACCAGCCAGTTCACGACTCTCGTCCTTGATATTCTCCAACGAACGGCCAGAGAGGATACCATATTTAAATTTCTTATTGTAAGCCTCGATATCGAAGTAAACAGAACCATTGCTCTCATAGGCAAATCCGTTGTCCAGAATCTGCTGCACCAACTGCTGCTGCTCGATGATATGACCTGTAGCATGTGGCTCAATAGAGGGGCGCAGCACGTTCAACGCATCCATATACTGATGGTAGCGGTTGGTGTAATACTGGGCAATCTCCATGGGCTCCAACTGCTCCAGACGAGCTTTCTTGGCAATCTTGTCCTCACCCTCGTCGGCATCATGCTCCAAATGACCTACATCCGTAATGTTGCGTACATAGCGCACTTTATAACCCAGATGCTTCAGATAACGAAACAGCAGGTCGAAGGTGATGGCAGGGCGGGCATGTCCTAAATGGGGGTCACCATAGACCGTAGGACCGCATACATACATGCCCACATTAGGGGCATGCAAAGGCTCGAAACGCTCCATCTGGCGCGTCAGCGTATTGTATATTACCAATCTTGATTCCATAACATTTTTATTAAAAACGCTGCAAAGTTACACATTTTTATTTATTTTTTGTATCTTTGCAACCAAAATTGTAAATAGTACATTGTCAAATTGTTAATTAACATGGCTTATACACGTATGACAGCTGCAGAGGCTGCAGCATTGATTAAGAATGGCGAACACATCGCCATGAGTGGTTTCACACCTGCTGGTGTGGCCAAGGCAACAACCAAAGAACTGGCCAAGCTTGCCGTTGCAGAGCATGAGGCTGGCCGCGAGTTCAAAGTGGCAATCTTCACGGGTGCTTCTACAGGACAGTCGACAGATGGCGACCTGGCTAATGCGCAGGCTATCCTCTATCGTGCCCCTTACACCACCAATCCTGATTTCCGCAAGCATGTAAATGCTGGTGAGATTCCCTACAACGACCTGCACCTGAGTCACATGGCACAGGAGTTGCGCTATGGCTTCTACGGTCCTTTGGATTGGGCTATCCTCGAAGTGTGCGACATTGAAGAGGTGGGTAACGATTACCATGTCTATCTGACTGCCGCTGGTGGTATTTCTCCCACAGCAGCCCGTCTGGCCAAGCACGTGATTCTGGAGTTGAACAGCTTCCACAATCCCAACGCCAAGTTCATCCACGACGTATATGAGCCTCTGGATCCTCCTTACCGTAAGGCCATTCCCATTGAGCATGTAGGCGACCGCATCGGTCAGCCATATGTATCCATTCCCAAGGAGAAGGTGGTTGGTGTCGTAGAGTGCAACATCCCTGACGAGGCCCGTGCCTTCAAGGACAGCGACCCTGTAACTGATAAGATTGGATTCCTGACTGCTGAGTTCCTTGTTGAGGAGATGCACAAGGGTCGTATCCCCAAGGAGTTCCTGCCTTTGCAGAGTGGTGTAGGTTCAACGGCCAACGCCATCCTCGGTGCTCTGGGTCAGGACAAGCACGTGCCCGACTTCAACATCTATACCGAAGTACTTCAGGATAGTGTTGTAGCCATGATGCTCAACGGACGTGTGAAAGACGCATCGGCTTGCTCACTTACCGTATCTAACGAGTGCTTGATGCAGGTTTACGACAACATGGACTACTTCAAGAACCATCTGACCCTGCGCCAGAGTGAGATATCAAACTCTCCTGAGATTATTCGTCGCTTAGGTGTCATTGCCATCAATACAGCTATCGAGGCCGACCTCTATGGTAACGTGAACTCTACCCACATCAGTGGTGTGAAGATGATGAACGGTATCGGTGGTTCAGGCGACTTCATCCGCAACGCATACCTCTCTATCTTTACATGTCCTTCAGTGGCTAAGGGTGGTGTTATCTCGTCTATCGTGCCTTTCGTAAGCCATCAGGACAGCTCAGAGCACGATGTCAACATCATCGTCACCGAGCAGGGTATTGCCGACCTGCGTGGCAAAGGTCCCATCCAGCGTGCAGAGTGCATCATCGAGAACTGTGCACATCCTGACTACAAGCAGCTGTTGTGGGATTACCTCAAGATTGCGAAGATGGGACAGACCCGTCATAACCTGCCTGCTGCATTCGCTATGCACGACACATTGGCTCGCAAGGGCGACATGAAGTTGACAGACTTCTCTGAATATATTAAATAAGGTATAAATCGTAAATCTGTCTTGTAGTCCGTCCTTACGGACTGTCAGTCCGAACGGCTCGGACTGGGAGTCCGAAGCCGACGGACTACAAATTTGTATTAGTCGGAAAAGAAAATGTCTGTAATAGAATAAGGTACCCTTATTGGGCAATAACCAACCCTTATTGGGCAATAACCAACCCTTATTGGGCAATAACCAACCCTTATCTGACAATAACCAACCAATATTTCAAAAATGTCCCTCACAGGGTGACGTGTTCTGGAAACGATTGAAGTAGATACCATTTATTTGTTATGCATAGCTGTGCATTCCTCCCAATATGAAATTCACGCCAAAATAGGTGATGAGTACTGCAAGGAAAGCGCTTATCATATAGATATGGTAAAAGCGAGAGTTGTTGAATGCCCCTATGGATGCCTTATGCAGCGGTATGGCATAAACCATCAGGGTGATGAGAGCCCACGATTCCTTAGGGTCCCATGACCAGTAATTTCCCCATGACACATTCGCCCAAACGGCACCCAGAAAGATACCAATGGTAAGCAAGAAAATGGCAGGATAGAGCAAGAGTTGCGAAAGAGCTGTGATGCGTTCTAACTTGGATGTCCAGAATGAGTAGACACCCAGCATCATTTGCAGGGCAAACAGAGCATAGGCACACATGACCGTCATCACATGGACAGAGAGTAAAGGTGACTGGAGCACGGGCATGAGCGGAGTGATCTGCGAACCACTTCCAGTCATCATTGCCACTAGCAGACAACAGCATGCAGCAAGCGGTCCAATCCACAAGAAAAAGCGAAACTTGCGGAAAAGAACGATTGTCAGTACCAACAATACCCACGCCATAAAGAGCATTGTTTCATAGCCGTTGCTAAGAGGAATGTGTCCACTAAGCCACCAGCGCAGGCCAAGTTGTGCGGTAATGAGTACAGGGAACTTGATGCTTCGAAGTTTGTTATAGAAGAGTTCTGCTTGAGTCCTGTTCTCACTAGGCAACACATCGCCTATCATGTCGCGCTGAAAGAGTTTTATCTTCGCTATGATTTCAAAGGCTCGGTCACGCTGACCTGTGACGATGGCCTCCGTCAGAAAGTCCATCGACTGCTTGATAAAGAACTGCTCCTTCACAGGGATTTCCCTTGGCAACACCTGACCACCTGGGGAATACCAGTTAACAGCATGACCTATACGATAGGGAAATATCTTGGTGAATTGCCCATTATAGAACATCTCCACCACAGCTTTCCTGTCCTCGGCACCTTTTTTCTTGGGATTATTTAGAAGTAACTCTTTCTCCCACGGCATATAGTATATCATCCAACTGAAGAACACCTCATCAGCAGAATAATCTTTCCACGAAGCACTGCCCGTCATCTTCATCGTGAAGTCGGTGGCAACGGTGTTGAGCGGACAGATGCGATTGTTGTAAAGCACCTGGATGGTACCCATACGATGAGCGATATCCTTGTCAACAACTGGCAATTTCTCCTCTGCATTGACATTGACACATATTAAAAGTAAAGCTACTGTTATGGCTTTACGATAAAGTGAACGCATCTGGGTATGACGTGATAACAAAGTGGCGATGATGCCTATAAGGAGCATGAGATACCCAAAATAAGTGATGGCGATACCATAAGGATCATAACTGAGACCCAGCGAAACACCAGCTCCATCGGAATCATAACTCTGTTGGAACAGACGGTAGTTATCTATGTTCCCAACCTTATTCATGGAAACAAGCACTTGTTCGTTGCCATGAAGGATGACACTCTGGTAGTCGAGGGGCGCATCAGTACCAGGATAATTGATGATACGAAACTCCTTGAGCGTAATTTGAGAGGTAGATGTAAGATGATAAGGGATGCCTACACGCAGATGAATCGTATCACGCTGGGCCGTAAGATGAGTAACCAATGCACCCACTAAAATCACCACAAATGATAGATGCAGCAACATCACAGCCATGCGCTTGTATAAATGCTGCTTCATGATATAGGCAAGGGAAGCAACCGTAAGTACTGCCCACAAGGCAGAGAACCACCAGGCACCATAAATATGTTCGCCAACAAATGCAGTGCCACGATATTTCTCAACAACAGTGGCAAACCCTATACATACCACAAGAAGTATGTATAGGGTAAAAATGACTTTCTTAATCAATTTATTCAAATGGATTCAATGAAATAAACAACTTGGTCACGTTCTTTCTTCGATAGGTTTCGGAACTTCACGACACTGTTATAAGCATCACTTGTTCCACCCTCTTTCTTACATCCGTGCCACATGATAGCCTCCTTCACATTACGAGCACGACAGTCGTGCAGGCGCTCTACACCACTGCCACACTTGGCAGCCAGTCCACGTCCCCACAATGGAGTAGTACGACACCAGCCCGTGCGAATATCATTCTTCATCCAAAGACGATGCTGCACGAAATCGGTGTAAGGCCATATCTTCTGATGAGGATAGCGAGGCATATCGCTGTCTGACTTGAAGAACTTAGCAGGGTCTTGAATATGGTCATCGCCTGTCTGCCACGAAGGACGGTGACAAGCTGCGCAACCAATTTGAGAAAAGAGTTCTTTTCCTTTCTTAAAGTCCTCGGTCGTGGTATTGCGGGCAGCAGGAACGGCCAAACCGCGATGCCAAATCATCAGATTCTTATACTGCGCATCGGTCATCTCGGGTTCGAGCGATTTGCTGGTCAGGTAGGTATAAATATCCTTTTCTAAATTGCCCGTGTGCCACTCGGGATGAGCGTTCGTGGGATCCACGCGATTGATATACTCCGTGAAACCAGCCTGTACCTCAGGGTCTTTTGACGACTTCGTGGCATAGTAGGTGCCGGCAAGGTCGAGATAATGGTATCGACGGTCGGAGCGAGTAACGTTGGTGATGTTCCAGATGGCGTTGGCACCAGCTGCGTCAAGGATGGGACCACGTGACAATGCATAGGTATAACGGCGCACATACTTTGTGCCGTCGCCCTGCAGTGTATTGGTGTAATAGCTGTTCCAGGTGTTGGTGGCCTGATTCCACATAGCCGGGTTCAGGGCATCAGAACGTCCGATGCTGTTGAAGTATTTGCTTTCTGATTCCCACTGGGCAGTAATATCTGCATCGGGGATAGCATCCGTCAGTCCTGTACCATAGATGCCGATGGTAGATTCCAATCGTACTTCGATGTCACTATTATATTCTATTTCAGAAAGTGTAACATCATTGCCTCCACGACCAACTACTACAGGTGCATAATAGGCTGTATAAGGTATCGATACTTCAGGATAGATGAGTGAGTAGGTCTCGCCATCAGGGAACTGATTGCCCCATTCATCTGTATAATTGTTCCATGCTATCTTGATCTGGTTCTCATCGATTGGCGCCTTAAAGGGTTTCACGGCTCCTGTCTGAGGCATGCCTGCCACGCTGCGGATGTAGGCGTTTGTGGTCTTGTCGTAGATGACCAACAGGTAGCCATTGCGGTGAGCATCAGCCTTGTATTCAGTCTGGCGGGCACCGTGACCATAGCCAGGATGACAATAGAGACAACCACGACGCACATAGACTGGACCCAGTCCGTGGAAAGCACCTTCAGTATTGGTGTTGTAGTCCTTCTCGAAAAGATACTCGCCTTCGTTGAAGGCAGTCATCATACCTGCATTTTCCACTGCTTTCGTGGGTTGTTCAAAAGCAGTCGCGGTATTTACAGCTGTGGTGCCAAGCAGTCCGCCTGCATAATAATCTTCGGAGTAGTCTGTTGCTGTCGGGTCGCCTATTTCCCAGGTAAGGGGTTGAACGGTTTCATCACTGCTGGAACATCCGGCAGTGATGAAAGTACCCAATAGCAGACTACCAATCATTGATAGTTTGTTCATAAGCTATTATTTTTTAATGTTCAAGATAGACTGATACAGCTTTTGTGCATTGTCAGCCAACAAACGATAGGTGGCAACAATCACGTTGTCTACATAATTCTCATTGATAACCTTGCATTGAGCCTCCACTTTTTCGTTGCCAGCATAACCCTTCAGCGTTTCAGCCAATTCACCTAAGGCATCATCTAACTCGCCCAGTGCATCAATGGCAACCTTGCAGGAAGCATCACTATAGTAGAGAGCAAACGGAGCTTTCATAGCCTTAATCTTTGCAAGTGCATTATCTAACTTGCTGACTACGTTGTTAGCTTGGGCCGCCAATGTGGCATTGCCTGCATTCTTACAGAAGTAGATGAGCGACTTCTCGTTGGGAGTAGTGGCATCCATCGAGCCATAGAGTGCATTCTTACAAGAAATGATGTTGTCGTAGAAATCAATAATGGAGTTGTAGGCATAAGGCGACTCGATGTAAGAAGCGTCCTCACCTGTGTAAGGCAGACCAATCTTTGACTGTCCAACCTCACCGATAATGTCTTGACAGCCAGAGATAATTTCCAGTGTAGCGTCGAGTGCTGTTTCCCAATCGCCTGTACCAGGATTTTTAAAGGCCTTGCCAAAGTTCTGGAAACCATCCAATGCACCTTCCTGATTACCATCATCGTCGATAGCCAAGTGGGTAGCGACATACTCCTTCGCTATCTTCTGACGCTCGGCATTGCTCTCCTTAGAGTCCCACGCAGCTTCCAATGTAGCCGTAGCATTGTAGAGGTCCTTGGCTACTGCACAGATGTAGTTATACTCAAGATTGGTGATCTGATCAATCTGGCGAGGCTGTCCCTGACGGAAGAGTACATATTCCAAACCATGATAGCCCAAGATACCAGAATTGGCAGTCTTTATGAAATTGTCAAGGTTTGACATTGCCTTTTCATCACGCAGCACATCAGCCAGGTCGTTTGCAGCTACAGGCCATGTGTCGGTGTGAGGATCGATAGAATAGACATCGGCAGCACCAAAGAGGAACGCCTCAGTATTTTCCCAATTGGCTCGAGCAACCGTCCAATTAGCACAAGCCTGGTCGAGGGCTGCCTGAGTACCATTAACTACTGTGTTGTTTGCATCGTCATCGCTTGAACAGGAAGCAAAGCCGGTGGAAAGTACGACAGCCAATGCTGCCATTTTCATAAGATTCTTCATTGTTTATTGTTTAATTTATATTGTTTAATGTTCAAAGGAACCAGCCCGTATACGTAATTCCCAGACTGATACTTGGTTCATTGTTGTAGGGCTGTTTATACAGCGGACTATCTGAAGTCAGACCATTGTTATCTGGCTTTTCGAAGAAGCGATAGGCATACTCTCCTTTGATGGTAATCTGCTTGATAGGCGAGTAGTTCACACCAAAAGCATAGCGATATCTCTTCGTGTACTTATACATCGATGCATAGGTGCCTGATGCCATCGTATTGTAGTGTTCAAAGCGTCCGAAGATATAGAGCTTCTGATTCTCTACTGCAGGTATCTGCGAAAAGATATTGTAGCCAGCCTCGATACCGTATGCCAGCGCATTACTACCAATGTTGGTATAGTGGTGCGGATTTCCATCCTGATATTTATGATGTGTCCAGTTGGCTTGGTTGTAGGCAGAAATCTCGTCGGCATTGTCCAGATGTGCATAGTCGATGTTGCCTCGTACTATCCAGTTCCAACGGTTTAGCGTAAAGTCGAGTGCCACAATGCCCAGTGCTCCTGTCACATCATCGTATTTCACACCTGGAGTACGCAGGGTATTACGGAAAGTATAGCCATAATAGCCACTCAAACCGATGCGCAGGCCTGGCACGCTGTAGTTATCTACACGTGCAGCTGCCGCATAGTTGTTGGCCACCTTGAACTCATAGGGACTGGTAGAACCGTAGTGAGCAAAGTCTTCAGCGGTAAAGCTCTCTGAGTTCAGACCTGATAGGAATTGGGCCTCATAGCGCCAGTTCTTCAGCCTGCCCCATACGGAGAGTCCCACCTGATGCCAGGTGTTTGGCATGATAGTAGCCTCGCCCTCAGGACGATAGACCCCAAAGAACTGGTTGGGTTCATGACGGGCGTTAGAGTAACCTACGGGTACGATGATTTCTCCTGCCTTGATGTTCAGCTTACCATCCAGCAGCTCCTTGTTAATCCAGAACTGCTCAATGTTTACCTCACCACCCTTCTCTACCTCTGCCTCATATTCGCCAGCCTCCTCGGCCTCTATCTCAACGGCTGTTCCTGCACCTCCGTGCTCAAATTCAATCTCAGAGCCCAATGTCCATCCTTTACCGAAGTCATAACCTATATTCAGACAGATGTGGGGCAAGTCGAAGCGTCCGTGACTCTTGTCGTTGCTATACAACTCTGGCTTTTTGTAGCGATTGAAACTCTGACTATAAAAATTTCGTGTCATCACAGCCTCGCCGTAACCACCAATATGCAGGCGTGATAAGGAGTCTTTTTCCTGAGCCGTCGCGAAAAGACTCGATAGGGCGAGTGCTGCTGTAAGTATTGTTGCTTTCATTCCCATATAGTGTTTAAATCGGCTGCAAAAGTAGTGGGTTTTTAGTGGCAACGCAATACCTAAAATTAGTGAAATGGCCAATTTTCGCCGTTTACCCGTCACTTTTCACTTCATAAATACCTAATTATGATTATTGTTCATATCAGAAATAATGTCTACCTTTGCACCCAGTAATCAATAATAGGTAAAAGCAGATGAAAAATCAGAAGATGTATGAAGCGGACGACAAGATGATTTCGCTGATTCGCGATAATTACGACTTGTTGCAGATGCTGGGTAGTTTTGGTATCAGCCTTGGTTTTGGTGATAAGACGGTGAAGGAAATCTGTGAAAATAACAATGTAGACACCTACACTTTCCTGGCTGTGGTCAATTTCACCATCAACGGCTATGGCGACTTCGGTGCTGATGATAAGTTATCCGTTCCCACGTTGCTGCGCTATCTGGAGGCCTGCCATGCTTACTTCCTTGATTTTCAGTTGCCCTATATCCGTCGTGAGTTACAAGAATCACTTGACGAAAGAGAATCACTTGCCAAATTGATTCTTCGCTTCTATGATGAATATGCCCATGAGATACGTCGTCACATGAAATATGAACAGAAAACGCTGTTCCCCTACGTGGAGTCACTCATAGAAGGCCACCCTATCAATAATTATAATGTGGACACCTTCTCGAAACACCATAGTGCAACCGATAATAAACTGCGTGAGTTGAAACTGCTCATTATCAAATATCTGCCTTTGGACGGATTGCACAACAACCAACTTACAGCCACGCTCCACGACATTTACGAGAACGAGGCATGGCTTCGTCAGCATGCGATGGTCGAGGACGACATCTTCGTTCCAGCCATCCGTCGTCTGGAACAACTGAACAAACAGAGTGATGTGGCACGCAATATCTCCGATATGGTGTTTAAGGCTGGAACAGGTCAGGATCCCGATGCACTGAGCGACCGAGAGAAAGACGTTATCATTTCATTGGTACAGGGCATGTCAAACAAGGAGATAGCCGACCACCTCTTTATTTCTGTGAACACCGTTATCACCCATCGTCGAAACATTGCACGAAAACTGCAAATCCACTCTCCTGCAGGTCTCACCATTTACGCTATCGTCAATGGCCTCGTTGATATTTCAAGCGTGAAATTCTAAAAAGTTGGAACAGACTCTACACCTTATTTATATATACTCCATCAGAACGTCCCAAACGGCAATAATATGGCATAACGAGCCTAACAGGACAAAGAAATGGAACACGGAGTGCATATACCTCTTTTTATTTAAGGAGTAGAAAACAGCACCTGTGATGTAAGCCACTCCCTCAGCGACAATCCAGATGAAAGCAGCGGTCGAAACGGAATCTATCAAGGGTTTGAGAGCTACTAATACACAAAGTCCCATGCCCACAAAACAGAAGGTCTCGACGTTTGAATGCTCTTTCAGTCGGATAAAGCTGATTGTCGTTCCCACGATGGCACATAGCCATACGAAGCAAAACAGTGTCCAACCCCAATAGCCCTGGGTGCGCAGTGCCACCAAGGTCAATGGCGAATACGAGCCGGCAATATGCCAATAGATAGCTGCATGGTCCCACTTGCGCAGTCGTTCCTTCCACTTCGACCTACGAGGCAGAGCGTGATATATCGTCGAAGCCACATACGAGCCCAGCATACCAAACAAATAAAGGCATACACCCAATCGTGCCCAAGGATTATCGCCCTTGAATGCCATCACGATGAATATCACACCAAAGACGACACCCATCACGATGCCTCCAGCGTGCGACCATGAGTTCCACAGCTCTTCCTTATGTGTATATCTTATAGCCATTTAGAACGTGGAAACTTAGAAGCTTTGCAACCAAGAGCGAAGCTCGAGCATGAGCTCTAGATGGTGGGCAAACGACTGACGGATGCCGAAGCCGTGACCTCCTGTAGGATAAATGTGCAAAGAGGCAGGCACCTTCTGGTTGCACAGTGCTTCGTAATAGTCGATGCTGTTGACGGGGGGCACTGAGCGGTCGTCTTGAGCCAGAACGATAAAGGCACGAGAAGTGTGCTTAGTGACATGCTGCTCGTTGCAATACTCATTCACCAACTTGCGCTTGGGTTTCTCGCCCAGCAGATTGTTACGTGAGCCCTTATGGGTGGTACCCTGTTCCATAGAAACGACAGGATAGAACAATATCTGGAAATTGGGAGCTGCATCGCCCTTGGAATGGGTAGCTACCGTAGAGGCCAGATGGCCACCGGCAGAGAAGCCCATGATGCCTACATCATTAGGATTGATGTTCCATTCCTTGGCATGACTGCGCACCAAACGCATAGCTTGGTCAGCATCCTCCTGGGGAACGGTATAGTGGCCATGAGGCATACGATATTTTACCACGATGAGGGCAATGCCCTGACCTGTGAAGAAAGGAGCCCAGTCGTGACCTTCATGTTGCATGGCCAAATGCTGGTAGCCTCCACCAGGACAGCACACTACGGCACGACCCGTAGCCTTATTGGCATCGGGTAAATAGACCCACACCTTGGCCTGGTCTTCTGGGTCGCCATTGTTGGTACGAGGGCCTTCTGGCCACAGGTTAATCTCTTGTGGTTTCTGAGCAGAAGCCACTGCCGAAAGGAACATCACTGCAAAAATAAGTAGCTGTTTCATATTATCTTCTGTTTTTATTTATATTCACTCGGACTTGTGCCAAACTGTTTCTTAAAGACGGTTGAGAAATGACTTTGTGAGCTAAAACCATAGCCATCAGCACCAACTATAGGACGGTATGAAAATAGGGGATAGTTACCTTTACCATCTTTTTTATAATTTGGGGACAAAGATACGAAAAATCGAAAGCAAAACAAAATGAATCCATTCATTTTTTTTGCCGAGATGGAGTAACTTCGCTAATTATCATTCGCAAAGATAAGAAAAATGGTTAATATCCTACTGATCACCTAGGGCGATCCTGAGGATATAGCCTATCAAAATGGTCTTGCCACACTTAAACTTTTCGATGCTGCCAACGTCAAATACGAGTACTACACCGCTCCTGGTGGCCATGCATGGTACACCTGGCGTAACAACCTACACCAATTAGCACAACGCATTTTTAAATAATAATCATAATGAGAAAAACTATCATTACACTCGCACTTGCTGCAGTATGCTGCATAAGTGCCTCGGCACAGGAGAAACTCTTCCAGCGTGCCAATGTTCAATCACCCGTCATCAACAAAGACGGTACTGTTACGTTCAACATCTTTGCCCCCAAAGCCATTAAGGTAGAGGTGACTGGCGACTTCCTACCAACGCAGCCTATACAGATTCCTGGCTATGGACAGTACGATGCTCCTGGTGTTGCCCAGTTGAAGGAGGGTCAGAATGGTGTGTGGAGCTATACCACTGACAAGCTGGCTCCTGAGATGTACAGCTACACTTTCAACATTGATGGTTTGACGGGTTTGAAAGACCCTGCAAACATCTATGTAAATCGTGACATTGTATCATTCACTAACATCTTCATCGTCAGCAATGAAAAAGGCGACAAGGGCGATTTGTATAAGGTGAACGAGGTGCCCCACGGCAATCTGAGTAAGGTATGGTATAATAGTCCTACACTGAAGATGCACCGTCGCATGACCGTTTATACCCCTGCAGGCTATGAAATGGGTGGCAAGTATCCAGTGCTCTATCTGTTGCATGGTGCTGGTGGCGACGAGAATGCCTGGAGCGAACTAGGACGTGCTGCTCAGATTTTGGATAACCTGATTGCCACTGGTAAGGCTAAACCCATGATTGTAGTTATGCCTAATGGAAATCCTAACTGTCAAGCAGCCCCTGGTGAGTGGTCATGGGGTATGTATACTCCTGGCTTCCGCGATGGTGGTACAGGTCCAACAGAGCCTGCCGTAGCTACGATTCCTGAGAGCTTTATGGATATCGTGAACTATATAGATGCCAACTATCGCACCATTAAAAAACGTGAGGGACGTGCCGTCTGCGGTCTGTCTATGGGTGGTGGTCACACTTTCCACGTAAGTCTGCTCTATCCTAACACATTCGACTACTACGGCTTATTCTCTGCTGGTCTGCACTTGGATAATGGTACTTTCGAGGCTTCGTTTGCTAAGCAGATTGAGAACAGCCCAACCTTCGCACAGCAGAGCGCTAAACTATTCGGCAGCAAACCCAAGCTTTACTGGATGGGTATGGGTAAGACCGACTTCTTGTATCAGAGCACTGTTGACCTGCGCAACTACTGGGATAGCAAGGGTTATAAGTATGAATATGTTGAGACCGACGGTGGTCACATCTGGCGCAACTGGCGTATTTATCTGACCATGTTTGCACAGAAGATTTTTAAATAAGAAGACTCCTAAAGAAGAAAAATGGGCTGACAATAATGTCGGCTCATTTCTTTTTTATACCTTTGCACATTGGAATCTGACTATAATTATTTATGAAACATCCTTTGGAGAAGTTCAAATACTGTCCGGTATGTGGCAGTGCCCACTTCGTAGTCAACAACTTCAAAAGCAAGAAGTGTGAGGACTGCGGATTTACCTATTATGCCAATCCATGCTCGGCCACTGCTGCTTTCATCGTGAACGATAAAGAGGAATTGCTGGTAGTGCGCAGGGCCAAGGAACCTGCCAAAGATACGCTTGACCTGCCTGGAGGATTCTGCGACATGGGTGAAACGGTTGAAGAAGGCATGATACGCGAAATCAAAGAAGAGACAGGACTTGAGGTTACAGATATTCAGTACCTGTTCTCATCGCCTAATGAATATGTATATAGCGGAATGGTCATCCACACGCTGGATATGGATTATTTAGTACATGTGCATTGCGATTCCGTCGCAGTAACCGCCCATGATGATGCCGCAGAGGCTATGTGGATACCTATTAACAAAGTTAATCCCGCTGAATTCGGACTAACCAGCATCCGTAATGCAGTAATCAGATTCCTGAACAAAACGTTAATAAAATAAAAAATCTATTATATATATAAGGTGTAACCAAATCTTTTGCCTACTTTTGCAGCCCGAAAAGATTAAAAAGTATAACGAGATATGCAAAAGAACTTAGTGATAGTAGAGTCACCTGCCAAGGCAAAGACTATTGAGAAATTCCTTGGAAGCGACTATAAGGTGATGTCAAGCTACGGTCATATTCGTGACCTGAAAAAGAAAGAGATGAGCATCGACGTCGACAAACTGGAACCCGTTTACGAGATACCCGAAGAGAAAGTCAAATTGGTCAAGGACCTAAAGAACAACGCAGAAAAGGCAGAGAAAGTCTGGCTCGCATCCGATGAAGACCGCGAGGGAGAAGCTATCTCGTGGCATTTGTGCGAGGTTTTGGGTCTGGACGAGAAAAAGACCAACCGTATCGTGTTCCACGAAATTACCAAACCTGCTATTCTGAAAGCGATTGAAAACCCACGTCACTTAGATATGAACTTAGTGAACGCTCAGCAGGCCCGTCGTGTACTTGACCGTCTGGTAGGTTTCAGACTCTCGCCCGTTTTGTGGCGCAAGGTAAAGCCTGCTCTCTCTGCCGGTCGTGTGCAGAGCGTTGCTGTAAGACTCATTGTTGAGCGCGAACGTGAGATTCAGGATTTCAAGAGCGAACCTTACTACAGCGTTGCCGGTATCTTCGCCATCAGCAATCCTGATGGATCGCAGACCGAAGTAAAAGCCACACTGGCTCAGCGTTTGAAGACGCATGAGGAGGTGGAGGAATTCCTGAAGCAGTGCGTTGACGCTACCTACACCGTAGAAACAGTCAGCAAGAAACCGCTGAAGCGTACACCCGCTCCTCCCTTTACCACATCAACCTTGCAGCAGGAAGCTGCCCGCAAATTGGGCTTCACGGTTAGCCAGACCATGATGGTGGCTCAGCACTTGTATGAACACGGACAGATAACCTATATGCGTACTGACTCTGTTAACCTCTCTGGACTGTGTATCAATGCCAGCAAGGAGGAGATTACCAGACTCTACGGCGAGGAATATAGTAAGGTACGCCAGTATCACACTAGTTCGAAAGGTGCCCAGGAGGCTCACGAAGCCATCCGTCCGACCTATATGGAGCGCACAGAGATTGAGGGTACTGCCCAGGAGCGTAAACTCTACGAGCTCATTTGGAAGCGCACAATAGCCAGTCAGATGGCTGATGCCCAGATTGAGAAGACTACCGTTAACATTGCCATCAGTAGTAGTAAGGAGCAGTTTGTTGCCCAAGGTGAGGTAGTAAAATTCGATGGTTTCATCAAGGTTTACCGCGAATCAGTAGACGATGAGGAACAGGAAGAAGAAAGCCACATACTGCCTCCACTGAAGAAAGGCATGATACTGGACCGTCGTGAGATTCAAGCTACTGAGCGTTTCAGTCAAGGACCACAGCGCTATACGGAAGCATCGCTTGTACATAAGCTAGAGGAGTTGGGCATTGGTCGTCCTTCTACCTATGCACCAACTATCTCAACCATCCAGCAGCGTGAATACGTTCACAAGGGTGACAAGAAGGGCGAACAGCGCACCTATACCATCGACACGCTGAAGGGTAAGCAGATTAAGCAGAGCCTGCGCAAGGAAATGGCTGGTTCGGACAAGGGTAAATTGCTACCTACCGACATCGGTATTGTGGTAAACGATTTCCTGATGAAATACTTCCCAACGATTATGGACTATAACTTCACCGCTAAGGTGGAGCAGGACTTCGATAAGATTGCCGAGGGTGGCGAACATTGGACTGACATGATGAAGTCGTTCTACAAGGACTTTGAACCCGTGGTAGAAAAGACCATGAATGCCCGTCAGGAGCGTAAGGCTGGTGAGCGTCAGTTGGGTAAAGACCCCAAGAGCGGAAAACCTGTATTCGTGAAGATTGGTCGCTTCGGACCTGTAGTACAGATTGGTAGTGCTGATGATAAAGAGAAGCCCCAGTTTGCCCAGATGCCCAGCGACAAGAGCATGGAGACAATTACGCTGGAGGAAGCACTGGAACTGTTTAAGTTGCCTCGTACACTAGGAGAGTTCGAAGGCAATCCCGTTGTCATCGGTGCCGGTCGTTTCGGTCCTTACGTGCTGCATCATAAAAAGTACACCTCACTGCCTAAGGATGCCGACCCGATGAGCATCACTCTGGAAGAGGCCATTGAACTGATTAATGAGAAGCGTCAGCAGGACACCAAGAAGCACCTGAAGATGTTCCCAGAGGACATGAAGCTGGAAATTCTGGACGGTCGTTACGGCCCATACATCGTCTATGACGGCAAGAACTATCGTATACCAAAGGCCATGCACGCAAAAGCTACTGAGATGACCTACGAGGAGTGCATGAAGATTGTCAACACACCAGCGAAGAAGTAATGAGACGTATCATTCTCATAGGCTATATGGGGTCGGGAAAGACGACCATTGGCAGAGCGCTCTCAAAAGAAACTGGCATGATGTTCTATGACCTAGACTGGTATATCGAGAGCCGTATGCGTAAGACGGTTCCTCAGATATTTGCCGAGAAAGGCGAGGAGGCTTTCCGCAAGATGGAATATAACATGCTGCACGAGGTGGCTGAGTTTGAGGATGTCATCATCAGCTGCGGAGGTGGAACACCTTGTTTCTTTGACAATATGGACTATCTGAACCAACAGGGCGACGTGGTATACCTGAATGCAAGCCCAGAGGTGTTGTACAAGCATCTGCTGATGGCCAAAGGGGAACGTCCTCTGCTGAAAGGCAAGAGCCCAGAGGAACTGATAGAATACATCACCAACCACCTGAAAGAACGCGTACCGTTCTATAGCAAAGCCAGGTATTCGGTGGACATCAATCTGATGGACGACTTCGATAAAATAAACTTATCTGTACAAAAAATACGTGAACTGCTGAAGCTATGAAGAAATGGACGATTGAGGACTCTAAGGAGCTCTACAACATCAACGGCTGGGGTACCAGCTACTTCGGTATCAACGACGAAGGCAATGTCTATGTGACACCTTGTAAGGATGGCACACAGATTGATTTGCGCGAAGTGATGGACGAACTATCACTGCGTGATGTTACTTCTCCCGTATTGTTGCGTTTCCCCGATATTCTAGACAACCGTATCGAGAAGACGTGGAGCTGTTTCAAGAAAGCCGCTGAGGAGTATGAGTACAAAGCTGAGAACTATGTCGTATTCCCCATCAAGGTGAACCAGATGCAGCCTGTTGTCGAGGAGATTATCTCGCATGGACGCAAGTTCAATCTCGGCATTGAGGCTGGTTCCAAGCCTGAACTGCATGCTGTCATCGCTGTACAGTGCCAGAGCGACTCTATCATCATCTGCAATGGCTACAAGGACCAGTCGTACATTGAGCTGGCCCTGCTTGCTCAGAAAATGGGTAAGCGTATCTTCATTGTTGTAGAGAAGTTGAACGAACTGGAAATCATTGCCCGTGAAGCCAAGAAACTGGGTGTACGTCCTAACATCGGTATTCGCATCAAACTAGCATCCAGTGGTAGTGGTAAATGGGAAGAGAGTGGCGGTGATGCCTCGAAGTTCGGTCTGACAAGTGCAGAGTTGCTGGAGGCTTTAGATTTATTAGATAAGAAAGATATGCGCGACTGTCTGCGCCTCATCCATTTCCATATCGGTAGCCAGATTACTAAAATTCGTCGTATCCAGACGGCCTTGCGTGAGGCTTCCCAGTTCTATGTGCAGCTGCACAAGATGGGCTATAACGTGGACTTCGTGGATTGTGGTGGTGGACTGGGCGTCGATTATGATGGCACTCGCTCTCCATCAAGTGAAAGCAGCGTTAACTACTCTATTCAGGAGTACGTCAACGACTGTATCTACACCTTCGTGGATGCTGCCAACCGCAACAACATTCCCCACCCCAACCTGATTACAGAGAGTGGACGCTCACTGGCTGCTCACCATTCTGTGTTAGTGATTGATGTACTGGAAACAGCCTCGCTGCCTGAAATGCCTGAGGAGTTTGAGCCAGACGAGAATTCACATCAGTTGGTAAAGGACCTCTATGAAATTTGGGACAACCTCACTCCCCGCAATGTTCTGGAAGACTGGCACGATGCAGAACAAATTCGCGAAGAGGTGCTGGACTTGTTTGCTCATGGTATCGTAGATCTGAAGACACGCGCAGAGGTGGAAGCTATGTATTGGAGTGTATGCCACGAGATTCATGCATTGGCCAAGAACCTGAAACACGTACCTGAGGAACTGATGAACATCGACAAGCTTTTGGCAGATAAGTACTTCTGTAACTTCTCACTGTTCCAATCGTTGCCTGACTCATGGGCCATCGACCAGGTGTTCCCCATCATGCCTATTCAGCGACTGACGGAGCGTCCCACACGCAATGCCACCATTCAGGATATTACGTGTGACTCAGATGGTAAGATTGCCAACTTCGCCACCAATCGCCATAACTCACACTCGCTGCCCGTTCATGCCTTGAAGAAGAACGAGAATTACTATCTGGGCGTGTTCCTCGTAGGTGCCTATCAAGAAATCTTAGGCGATATGCACAACCTATTTGGCGATACCACTGCGGTACATATCTCTGTGAAGGACGGTACCTACCATATTGATCAGATATTCGATGGTGAGACGGTGGAAGAAGTATTGGAGTATGTGCAATACAATCCCAAGAAACTGGTTCGACAACTAGAGATATGGGTAGCCAAGAGCGTGAAACAAGGAAAGATCTCGTTGGAAGAGGGCAAGGAATTCCTAAGCAACTACCGCTCCGGACTCTATGGTTACACCTATCTGGAATAATCTAGACCCTCTAGACAAATAAAATAGAAACAATGAAACAAAAACTGACAATAGTAAAAGTGGGCGGAGCTGTAGTCGAGGACGAACTGCAGCTCTCTCAGTTATTAAAAGACTTCTCAGCCATCGAAGGGCGAAAAGTGCTGGTACACGGTGGTGGAAGAAAGGCTACCAAGATGGCTGAACGCTTGGGCATCGAGACCAAGATGGTGGAAGGCAGGCGCATCACAGATGCCGACATGCTGGAAGTGGTGACGATGGTCTATGGTGGACTGGTGAACAAGAACTTAGTAGCCAAGTTGCAGGCCAACGGAGTAAATGCCTTAGGATTGACAGGTGCTGACGCCAATGCTATACGCAGTCACAAGCGTCCCTTGAAGAACGGTGTGGACTATGGTTTCGTGGGAGATGTAGACCAAGCCGATGGCGAGATGCTGGGCAGACTAATTGAAGCAGGTATTACCCCTGTAATGGCACCTCTTACGCACGATGGCGAAGGGCATATCCTGAACACCAATGCAGACACCATTGCCTCAGAAACCGCGAAGGCATTGGCCAACCTATACGACGTAACGCTCATCTTCTCGTTTGAAAAGAAAGGGGTGCTGCGTAATCCCGATGATGACGATAGCGTGATAGCCACCATTACACATGCCGACTTCGAAAACTACAAGGCAGACGGCACTATCAGTGGGGGTATGTTACCCAAGATAGAGAATGCACTCAGCGCTGTTGATGCTGGTGTTTCCAAGGTTATTATCACCCTTGCTACTGCTATCGATGGAAAACACGGGACCACTATTACAAAGTGATTAGTGAAGAGTGAATAGAGATGATTAAAAGTTTCCAGACACGAGTCTTGCCACTGAAGGATATCATCTTCCGAATGGCATTCCGCATCACGCAAAATCAAGCTGATGCAGAAGATGTCGTGCAGGAAACCATGATGAGGGTATGGAACCGTCGTAACGAGTGGGAACAGATAGAGTCGATGGAAGCATTTTGCTTGACCATCTGTCGCAACCTTGCACTTGACAAGTTGCGCAGGATGGACAATAAGGCTCAGTCGCTTGATAGCAGTATGGATCCCACAGACTACAGCCATTCAGCCAATCCAGAGCAACAAGCAGTTGTACACGACCGCATCCAATTGGTTCGACAACTCATCAATCAACTACCCGAGAAGCAACGTAGTTGCATGCAACTGCGAGACATGGAGGGTAAGAGCTATCGCGACATAGCCAACATCCTTGGCATTACGGAACAACAAGTGAAGGTTAACATCTTCCGAGCCCGACAAACCGTCAAGGAAAGCTACCTTAAAATAGATAAAATGAAAAAATGAGAAATTTTTTTGGTCTTTCCTGTAACTTTTCCTTGTGACAGACGTCATTGATTATAGAGAACCAAATTACGGACATGGATTACAAGTACATCGAACAGCTCATGGAGCGTTATTGGAACGCGGAAACCTCTATGGAGGAGGAAAGCATCCTGCGCAGCTTCTTCAGTCAGGAGAACATTCCTGCTGAGATGGAGCAGTGGAGGTCGCTCTTCGTGGCTGATGCCCAGGAGCCAAAACTGAGCGATGACTTTGATGCCCGTATCTTGGCGATGATTGGCGAAGAAGCCCAGTCTGTAAAAGCGAAAGAAGTGAAACTGACACAGCGCTTGATGCCTTTGTTCAAGGCTGCAGCTGTGGTGGCTATCATCTTGACGCTGGGCGGCGCACTTCAAGCCCCATGGGACAACAACTGGAATACTCCTGTTAACGACTACACCAGTTTCCAGATTGACACGGTTGATATCGGTACTCCTGTGCAGGCTGAGAACATCATCGACAAATCGGCTGACAGCACCAGCGTGTTGCTACCAGAACAGCCGAAAAATTAAAGCAATAATTTCTATGCTTTCTCTATAATTTATTTAAATCATGTTTAGTTAAAACACCATTGAAGCTGTGAAGCTTCTAATTCTCTCAAATTTTTCATAACATACTAACGGAGAATGGGCTGCCAACTGATGAGTCAGAGGCAGCCCATTCGATATTTATAGCGAGTTATATTCATTCTGCTCGTTTCATCGACAAGTGCAATTGGTAGATAGCGGGAATCAGTATCAAGAGTGAGAATGCTACCGCCAAATAGACTTTCGTCTGACTGCCTCCGTAGATATCTATCAGTTTGATATTCGGGTCTGGATAGAAGGCATACAACACAAAGGCGAAACTGTTGTTTGCCCAGTGGTAAGCCACCCCAGGAAGGATACTGCCCGTACGCCAATACATCCAACCCAACAGCCAACCGATGAGGAAGGCATGGGGCATCTGAACCGGATTAAAGTGTATCAAGGAAAATAATGCAGCCGAAATGGTAATGGCTGTCCAAGGACTCATACGTCGATGTTCAGCTTCTGCTTCGCTATACGGCTGACGAGTCCAACCCAACAACATACGAAGCACCCCCCCACGCAACACAATTTCCTCGCTTAACGGAACTAACAAGCCAACAGACAAATAGCCCCAAGGGGAACCCAAAATCATTTCGAACTCTTTTTCAGCAAAGTTAGGCAACTCAGGCATCATTTCCTGAAAAAAGGCAGAAGGTACCAAAGCTCCCCAAGCAGCTACCACACTCCAGAAGAGTACTGTCCAAGGACGGGTACGCAACCAGCTTGGCGATACCAACGCGTAACGTTGCCAAAGGAAAATGATAATGGTTAGCAGTGAGCATACGGCAGTCGTTGTAATAAGCTGTCCTGCTGTCCGTTCGGCGCCACCACTGACCAGGAACCAAATTCCCTGCACAATGCCACCACCAATTACTTGGATGGCAAGGAACGCCAATAAGTAAAGAATTGCTTTTTTCATTTCAATATCGTTTCCGTTTGTATTAAGTCTTTCTGTAACTGGGTCGTCAGCGCTTCCTCGCTGTCAAAGCGTTGTTCATCACGCAGTCGCTGAATGAAGTGAACGGTCAGCTGATGACCATAGAGATCTTCATTCAAATGAAGCACATGCACTTCAAGGGTGGTATGATGACCATCGAAAGTGGGACGATGGCCGATATTCATCATGGCAGCATGAAGCAAAGGTTGACTATCAAGTGAAACTTGAACAGCATAGACGCCAGAGGCCGGAATCAGTTGTTGACTATCCAAAGGCACAAGGTTAGCTGTAGGATAGCCCAATCGGGTACCGATATGCTCGCCATGCTCCACACGCCCCTCCAGCAGATAAGGATGACCTAACAAGTCAGCAGCCTCAGCCACATTGCCTTCCTTGAGCAGATTGCGGATAAGCGAAGAACAGACAGTGCCCTGTGCAGGCAGCTGGAGAACATCTATTCCCAATTCACGACCATAGCGCACATAATCATCAAAACCCTCTGTACGACCACGTCCGAAGCGGTTGTCATAGCCTATCAGCAGCACATCCACATGCAACTGCTCTTTCAACACATGCTGCATAAACTCACGGGCTGTCATCTGCTTCAATTCATCAGTAAAAGCCAACACCTCCGTATGGTCAATTCCCAGCTCTCGAAGCATGGTTACCTTTTCATCCAAAGTAGTAAGCAGAGACTCCTTACGCAAGGTATGGTCGAAAGTGATAGCCATAGACAGGAGACTACGTTCATGGGCAGTCTTAATGACCTGCTGAAGCACGAACTGATGACCACGATGAACACCATCAAACATGCCTATAGTTGCTACATACCCTATGTTCTTCATATTCTCTTTGTGGCTCTATATAACTCGCCAAACAACAATACTGGCGAAGTGGCTAAAAACATATACAACCAACATTCCAACGAGAGGGGAACCGTGCGGAACATCTGACCACCCAAAGTGACGATGAGCCACTGACCTGCCAATATCAGGAACAATACGAACAGAAACCCCTTGCATTCCCACAAGCGATAGAATGCGGAATGACTGGAGCCCATCGTACGGGCATTGAACAGATTCCACCATTGCAACAACACAAAGACGGTAAAGAATACCGTTTGTGTCTCATCAGGTGAAAGACTGTATTGGATGGCGATAAAGATAGGATGAACCTCCATCAGCCAGCAACCCACACTTAACAGCAGGAAGAACATGATGCCGATGAAAGCGATGCCCCACTTCATGCCTCGGTTGATAATAAAGGCATCCTTGTGACGAGGTTTCTTTCTCAACACTTCCCTGCTGGGAGGCAGTGATGCCAAGGCCATAGCGGCAAAGGTATCCATGATAAGATTAATCCAGAGTATCTGCGTGATGGTCAAAGGCAGTTCTGTACCTATAAAAGCACCAAAGAGCACCAGCAACAGGGCTGCTACGTTGACTATCAACTGGAAGAAAATGAAACGCTGGATATTCTTATACAGCGAACGTCCCCACATGACGGCATGAACGATAGAACTGAATGAGTCGTCTATCAGGGTGATGTCGCTGGCTTGCTTGGCGACACTGGTGCCAGAACCTAAGGAAAGTCCCACATGAGCACGATTCAAGGCTGGGGCATCATTGGTTCCATCGCCTGTAACAGCCACCACTTCGCCACGCAGTTGCAAGAGGGCAACCAAGCGCTGTTTGTCCATGGGACGTGCTCTTGACATCACCTTCAGTTCACCTACAGCCTCCAAAGCCTCTTCATCGCTAAGGCATGCAAACTCAGCACCACTCATCATTCTATGCCCAGTATCCTCTGAGCCGTCTGAGATGATACCTGTTTGGCGGGCTATCTCCAAAGCTGTTGCTGCCGTATCGCCTGTAACTATCTTCACATCAATACCTGCTTGGCGACATTGGCTGATAGCCTCTGGCACATCAGCACGCAAAGGATCGCTGATAGCCACAATGGCCAACAGCGTCTTATTGACTGCAATAGCCAAGGTTCGCATAGCATGCTGTTGCCACTCGTACAGCTGTTGCTCCACCTGCTGACGCTCATCAGCCTTCATGTCACAATTACGCATCACGATTTCTGGTGCACCTTTTATATATAAGGTGTCGTCCACCGTTGTCGTCATGTATTTACGCTCTGTGGAGAAAGGCTCACGAGCCGTAATGGGATGCTCGTCGCGCAACTGCTGATAGTCAACCCCTTGTTGTTGCAACCAGCGCAATAGGGCTTGCTCAGTAGGATTACCCACATCGTGAGTTGCCGTTGTGTTCAGGGCGATGGCTTTATAAAGGTCTGAAGGCTGAGGGCTGAGGGCAGAACATCTGACTTCACTTACCGTCATGCGGTTCTCTGTCAATGTGCCCGTCTTGTCTGTACAAATCACTGTAACGGCCCCCATCGTCTCAGAAGCCTGCAACTTACGTACAAGATTGTTCGATTTCAGCATTCTGCGCATGTTCAGCGCCAAAGCCAGCGTGACAGCCATGGGCAAACCTTCAGGAACGGCCATCACAATCAGTGTGACAGCCATCATGAAATAGCGAAGCGTAACGTTCACCATTTCCAGATAATCGTCCGTCTGCCACAACTCATTGGTCAGTATGTCATGCACCAGGAATACCAGGAAACTGATAGTCGCTATCAATCCACCTATTAAACTAATCAACTTAGCCAGTTTGGTCAATTGTATGTTCAGGGGCGTCTTTATCCCTGTCAACTCAGTAGCTTGGCGAGCCACATGACCTATCTCTGTTGCATCGCCTACTGCACTCACAACGAATCGGCCCGTACCTCCCAGCACCATAGAACTGCGAAGCACCTGATCTTTAGCATAAGTCTCGTGCGATTGGCTGATATCCTGATAAGCTATGGAATCCTTGGTAAACTTGTCAGTCATTGGCTCACCCGTCAGGCTCGATTCATCCACTTGCAAGTCGGTGGACTCATACAACAATCCATCAGCAGGTATCTCATCGCCCGTCTCCACAAGAACAACGTCGCCAACAACCACCTCGCGACGAGGAATCTCCATGATTGTTCCCTCTCGAACCACCTTAACAGGCTGTTCCTCACCCAGTTGCGTCAGCACATCGAACTTGCGGGCAGCATCGCGCTCAAAGTAAAAGCCAACGGTAGTAGCCAGTATGACAGCAGCAATAATGCCGATAGTCTCAATGAAATCACCCTTTACGAAGGCCAAGACAAGAGACACTACGGCAGCAACCAACAGGATGCGCACCATAGGGTCTTGATATTTCTCCAAATACAACTTCCACATAGAGGGCCGACGAGGTGGCGTCAGCACATTCTCACCATGCTTCGCCCTACTCTCCTCAACCTCAATAGCGGTCAGTCCTTGCTTCTTTTCTTTCATATTGCGTGCAAAGTTACCACTTTTTATCTATTTTCGCAAAAATAATTTGCATATTTGCAAAAAACTACGTATCTTTGCACCCGCTTAACGAAAAAGCACCGGACTTGTAGCTCAGTTGGTTAGAGCAACAGACTCATAATCTGGAGGTCCCAGGTTCAAGCCCTGGCTGGTCCACACTGAAAATCAGCAACTTACAAAGATTTTGAGGTTGCTGATTTTTCTTTTTGCGAACACGATGCGAACACGGATGCTTTTTAAAGGATTGCCGTAAACACTCTATTTATTGATATTTCAGATTCGGTGTTCGCAAATTGTTGTTTCGGTGTTCGCATTGTCAAAATGAAGAAATTTAAGCTTAAATGTAATTATTTCAATAATTCCTAGATTCCGCAGCACTTTAGTTTAATAGCTTTTATAAGTTCCTGAGCAACAAAAAGTTCTTGCTGGGGCAAGCGGCAGAGCCGAGAGGCCCAGTATTTTGTCATGTCAGATTTTTCACTTACCTTAGTGCTGCAAAATCAAGACAAGCAAAATCATCATTAAGTTTGCAAAGTTCCTTATCAGACAGATAAAGATTCACATATATAAGATTTCCGTTTTTATCATACAAATATACGTGATTGTTCTCAATTTTATTTTCTCCTGGAGTCTCTTCGGTACGATAATTCACATCTTTGACACTTGCAAGCTGGGACATTTTTCCGTCTTCCGTACCGTATGCGTATGGCAGGTCGTATCTGACATTGAGCGTGACGTTGAACTGCACATTGTCCTGGGTCAGATGCTGGCTCTTGGAAGTGATGCGGTGCATGTTGTCGTAGCCCATGGCGAGGGTGTAGAAAACGAACTAATCTAAGAATTCATATTTAGGCAACTTTGATATTTTAGGATTCAACAAATTGTTTTGGATATTAATTTGAAGATTAATTCTATTAGAATCATATTCTTGCAGTCTTTCCAAATAGTTTTTTTTATCTCCGAACCAGTATCGGAATATAGCATCATCCCATTTGTTTATGTTTTGAGATATTTGTTCATAGACATTTTCCGCAGATTTATAATCATTACAAATCAAGGCAATATTATAAATCAACGTATATACTTTCATCTCCAATACAAAGTTTCCAGAAATACCGGGATCTTCAATGATTTTGTTATATAGAAACTTAATGATATCAAGGGACGTGATGTCCTTTGCTGGAATGAACGGAATTTGTAAAACACATTGATGAAGGATAAAACTAATATCTTCTTCTGTCATATTTTCAGGAAGATAGATATCCAAATTTTTTGTATCTACTATGGCTTGTTGAAACAACGGTATTTCTAAGCATTCTTTGAGAGTTGCTTTCCAAAGAGGGAAAATGGTGAAATATATTTTATACGCATTTCTGCCCGGAACTTTTACCGTTACAATTCCCATAAGGGTACAATTTATCACATAAACGAAACTATTTGAAGTAATGCCCTTCAAATTAAAAGTTTTACAAATGATTTCAGCAAATTGTTTTTTTGTCATATTATTCATTTTAATGAAATGATATTCTTATATACAAGATTTCCGTTTTTATCATACAAATATACGTGATTGTTCTCGATTTTATTGTCTCCCGGAGTCTGTTCAGTACGATAATTCACATCTTTAACATTTGTGAGCTGGAACTTCTTACCGGCTTCAGTGCCATAGGTATATGTCAGGTCATAACCGACATTGAGCGTTCCGTTGAACTGCACGTTGTTCTGGGTCAGATGCTGGCTCTTGGAAGTGATGCGGTACATGTTGTCATAGCCCATCGCAAGTGTGTAGCCTGCGCTCTTGCCGTCGGCTCCCGTGTAGGTGCCGGTGGCCGTGGCTAGACGGTAGAGGTTGTCGTAGGTGTAGGTGTGTGCCATCTGCCCGCCTGCCTTGCCGCTCTGCGGTACTGATGCACCGTTCGCTACGCTGAGCACGTTGCTCACGGCATCGTAGGTGTAGGCGTTGTCCATGATGTCCGTACCCTTGACGCTGACTGCGAGGTTCTGCAGCCTGCGACGCTGTGGGTCGTAGCTGTAGAAGGTCTCTGCGCCGTTGCAGTACTTCAGGTAGGTGCGCTGCTCGAACTTGTCGTAGCCTATCTT
>Ga0310695_10002740_pt1 | contig 36388 bp, 26 predicted proteins | sample RumenRJG_04DNA_FD_203882 | JGI IMG/M metagenome (GOLD analysis project Ga0310695, IMG submission 203882) | Bovine rumen microbial communities from Lethbridge, Alberta, Canada - RJG_04 (v2) (version 2) | ecosystem: Host-associated > Mammals > Digestive system > Stomach > Rumen | place: Canada... | reverse complement strand
GGTACTGGCGTTGTGCGCGCCATGGATCCGGAAAAGTACAACATCCACCCGGTGCTCATTGACAAGGACGGCACCTGGCACTGGTCTTCCCGTGAACTTTCTCCGTACCAGAAAGCAAATTTCTCGGCAAACTATTTCCACAGCCTCGAAGGTTCAGCCGCCAACAAGAAGAAGTCTCCGGCACTTTCGGAACTCCCGTCAGCTGACATCGCATTCCTCGCCCTCCACGGCAAGTGGGGCGAAGACGGCCACATCCAGGCAATGCTCGAAAACTGGAACATCCCGTACACGGGTTGCGGCCTTTTGGCATCGGCACTCGCCATGGATAAGATCAAGTCCAAAGAAATTTATCGTGCAAATGGCATCCCGACTCCGCCTTACCGCGTCATCTGGAAGCACGACTTTACCGGTGACACGCTCGTAAGCGTTGCCGACGAACTCGGATACCCGCTTGTGATCAAGGACCCGCTGGGAGGCTCTTCCATCGGCATTGGCATCGCCAAGAACATCGACGAAGCCGGCAAGATTGCACAGGACTTGTTCAAGGATTCTAACCGTTTGCTCTGCGAAAAGTTCATCGCCGGCGGCGAAGCTAGCTGCGGCTACATCGAAGGTGAAAAGCCCTTGCCGCCGACAGAAATGCGCATGACGACCCGCGAATACTTCGACTTCGAAGCGAAGTACAACGGCGAATGCCAGGAAGTCACTCCGGCTGAATTTGCACCGGAACTCACCGCACGCATCCAGGAACTCGTGAAAAACGCCCACTACGCTTTGGGCGGCGCAGGCTACAGCCGCACGGACGTCCGCATCACAAAAGATGGCGAACTCTTTGCAATTGAAACGAATACGCTCCCGGGCATGACCCCGACATCGCTGTTGCCGCAACAGGCAGCTTGCGTTGGCATCACCTACAGCCAGCTCATCGACCTCATCATCGACAAGAGCTTGGAGATTAAGCGTTAGTCATGAACTACGATCTTTTTGTAGACACATCCCGAAAGGGTATTGCAATGGCGCTGTGCGCGGACTCCGTGTACGAAGAAATGGTCGATCCATCTGCCAAGGGCGAAATCCTGAGCGCAAGCTTGGATAACCTTTTGGCTAAGATCGGCGCCACTCTCGATGACGTGAAGCGCGTCATGGTGACTGTCGGACCGGGTTCGTTCAGCGGACTGCGCACGGGCGTTGCATTCTGCCAGGGGCTTTGCTTCAGCGGCAAACGCAATTTGTATGGTGTGACGACATTGCAAGCACTCGCCTGCTTTGCCGGCGTTTCCGATGAATCTGTTGCAGTCGTAATTCGTGCACGCAATGGATTCTGGTACTTGCGCTTGAACAACGAAGAGAGCTTTATCGAAACTGCAGACGTTGTTGCACGACTCCAGGCAAGTTCTGTGAAGAACGCCGTTGTCGATGCAGCTGCACTTGCAGACGAAGCGCTCGTCGCCGTTTTCAATGACAAGGGAATCGCAACGACTCTCGACACCGACAAAAAGCTCAACATGTGGGCTCCGCTTTTTGATACAGTGAAGCCTTCGCTCATTCAAGAAGCAAACTACATCCAGCCCTCTTACTTCGAGAAGCTGAAGGTGTAATCACAATGCTACTGCGCGAGATGACCGAAAACGATTTGCCACAAGTTCTCGAATTGCAACGGGAACTTGCGTTTCAGGATTGGAACGAAAAGCAATTTTCGTCGGAAATCCGTGCAAGTTACGCGTACTGCGTTGTTTGTGAAGAAGCCGACAAGCTTTTAGGCTACGCAATATTCCATTTGCTCGGTCCCGATTCCGAACTGTTAAGTATTGCGACACGCACATCTGAACAGCGCAAGGGCATCGGGAGCCAGCTTTTGAAAACGGGCTTGGACAAACTCACCGAAAGTGGAGACCAATGCTTTTTAGAAGTTCGCGATGGCAACGCCAAGGCTCGCGCCTTTTACGAGAAGCACGGATTCAAGCTGTATAGCGTTCGCAAAAAATATTATTCCGATGGCGAAGACGCCGCATTGTACAAATTCAGCAGGTAATTATTTTGTCAATAATTCGCAAATCCGACAAGAACGATCGAAAGAAAAAGAACTTCAGCGAGGGCATAGCGATGCTGATTTTATTTGTTATTGCAGTCCTCACATACGCCATTTTTGAAAAGAGCGGTCACTGGCTTGTCCAAAATGATGAAGTCGACCACGTCAAATGGGTTGCAGTACTCGACGGACAAACCGCAGATCTTGAACGTAGCGATTATGCGGCAAATCTCGTCAAAGAAGGCAAAGCCGATTCCGTATTGCTCCTTGGTCGCCGTGTCTACCGAGAACGCAGCAATTCCGAATTCTACGCCGAAGACTTCATGAAACTCGGCGCATTTGATAGCAATGCCGTTTTCCTTGTTCCGCACAACGACCCCTCCACCATTAGCGAAGCCTACTCAATTATTCCCTGGTTAAAAAAGCATAATATCGATACAGTTCTCCTGCTGACTGATGCAGCATCTACGTATCGCGTCAAGAGAATTTTCCAAAAACTTTCGGGCAACAGCCCTGTTTACGTGACCAAAGACATCCATCACGTGACATACAATCCCAACTGCTGGTACAGCAATCGCGAGTCGCGCAAAACCTGGCTCCGTGGCTGGGCAGCACTTTTTGCCTCATACCTTGACCTGTTCAACACAGACACGCTTGAAGCAGTCGATTCCTCTTATTACAAGCCCATTAAATCTTACGCAGAATACAAGCGCGAGTTTCGTTCGAACGTCAACTTGCAAAAGCTCTTGCCGAAGATTGAAGACAAGATAAAGACAGAATCGGAGAAAGAAACCGTTAAGGATTCCGTGAAAACGTCTGTGACAGAATCAAGCAAGACGCAGGAAAAAGCTCCTGAAAAAGCACAAGCCAAGGAAACGCCCAAAGCCACGGCTAAAGAAACGCCGAAGGATAAGGCTGCGGAAAAGAAGACTGATGCTAAAGCGCCTAACAAGACGCCAGCAAAGCAAGGCAAGAAATAACTAAATGGAGATGCCCGCATCCTTCGGCTACGCTCAGGACAGGCTCCGGCGGGCATGGCAACTTCACTGAGCAAGACTATTTAGCCGCGCATTTCACGCAAGCAGCAATTAAGCGCTTAGCAATAAAAGTACAGCGGTCAACGGCGCACTCCAGTTAATAGCGACTTCGTTACTCGCAAAAGAGCATTGTTCGTCAGCATAGGACATGCCACGAGCTTCACCCAAATAATGCGGATTTCGATGAGTATCTTGGCGGTCTTCGTTAATGCCACCGACGACAAGTCCTGGCACCGGAGCCTCAACACCATCGGAATGGCTAATGCGGTGATGCGGGAACTTCGGAGAACTCCACGCCGAGCCTGTTACAAAGCTCACGTCCACAGGATTCTTGCCGTAAATAAATTCAATTTGTTCCATCGCCGCATTGCGATACTTCAATTCATCAAGCCATTCATACGCCAAATACAAAGTCAGCGCATGGTTCGCAATATCGCCATTGCTCCCCCAAATAAACTTGCGGATCGAAAGTCCATACGGGTCTTCATTTTGCAAATGCAAAATTTCATCGGCTGTGTACTTGAACGCCATTCGAGCACGGTCTTTCCACTTGCAATCAGTCGTTGCCAAAGCAAACCAAGCCAAGTTCTGAGTCGAACGCCATTGCAAACCGTACGTCGGCAAGTACGTATCCATATCCACCAATAATTGACTTTTCAGGCGTTCAAGCATCCCGGCAACGCCCACATCAGCGATACTTTCAACATTTTTCAGTTCGCGGTACAGCATGGCTCGCGCCCAGAAAAAGTCATCGCCTAAATCAGAATCGCCATAGCCGCCGCTGCCTTCCGTATTGTGCGGCCAATCAACTTCGGGATTTTTCTCAGCCCAAAGGAAAGCCCGGATACTAGCAAACAAACATTTTTCTGCAAATTCGCTATCGACATTTGCGTAAACGTGATGCGCCTGTGCAAGCGCGCCCGCAAAATTCAAAGCCGAAGATGTAGACTTGCCAAGAATGTAGCGTTTTTGAGAAGCATCCGATTCCGACGGAGTCACAAAGCCATCCCAACGGTAAGGCGTTACCTTGAAAAATACGCCACCATCTTCGTCTTGCATGCGCAAGAAAAATTCCAGTTCAAAACGGATTTCATCAAGCAAGCTTACCGGCAGTTCGTACGTTTCCTTGAACGCCGCCCCACCAACAATCGAAGACTTTTGAGAATGAGCCTGCATGAGTTCGCAGCCAAGCATCAGCGTCGCCACGCTCACCCCACCATTCACAATGTACTTGCCGTAATCTCCAGCATCATACCAGCCGCCATGGGCGTTCCAAAGCCCCGCACGTTCCATCGTCGGGTGGAATTCCAGCTTGTCATCCAAGTGCGCAGCCGGGCGGGCCCAAAGCCCCGCCAAGCGTTCCGGCAATTCGACACCGCTCCGTTGGTAATAGAACGACTTGATATTTGCCTTGAGTTCGCGAACGAGCCATTCATCCGAGACTTCAAAAAAATGCGACTTCACATCAAAGTCTTCCAAGACAATCTGATATCGCCCCGGTGCCGTTACTGCCGTAAAAAAGCCTTTATACAAACACTCGCCCGTATATGCGCAACGGGAAATTTTTTCAGTCTCGCCCTTATAGACTTCGCGAGAATCGCTGTCCAAAATTTTGAACTTGACCGAAGGCAAAGAAACGTCCTCCGAAAAGGCGACCAAAAAAGTCTTGGAAGCCGAGGGAACGTAACCGGGATGACAATAATGGATTTTCGCGTTCATACCCTAAGAATAACTTTTTTCGGACAAAGACGAAAAACAAATCGCGACAGACGTGTTTACTATAGGGAACATAACATTTTCGTCACAATTATATTTAGATTTTATACTATGAAAAAGCCACTCAAAATTACCCTCATTGTATTAGGATCTCTGATCCTCCTCTACTTCGTCACACTACTCATAGCGCCCAAGATTGCACGTAGCTACATCGAAGAGCACTCCAAGGAAATGATTGGCCGAAGCATCACCATCAAGAACATCAGCCTGAACCCGTTTACCTACGTCCTGGACGTAGATACGCTCGCGGTCATGGAAGCGGACGACAAGACCCGCTTTGTCGCGTTCGACAAGTTCAGTATGAACATCAACCCGCTAAAGCTCTTCACGAGAACGCTCGACATCAGCGACATCTACATGAAGGCCCTCTATGTTCGCACCACGCAGCACGGTGAACGCTTCAACTTCAGCGACATTCTGGATTTCCTCGCCCAAAAGGATAGCCTCTACTACGCCGAGCACCCCGAAGAAAAGAAAGTCGAATCGGACAGCAGCAAGAGCGCTGCAGAAATTGCGGCAGGCCTCCCCGTCAAGCTCAGCCTCCGTAACATTGTATTCGACAAAGGCAATATTATATATCAGGACACCAAGGTCGGCTCCAAGTTCCACCTCAAGGATTTCTCGATTAACATCCCCGCCATTTACCTCGAAGACAACTCGACCGGTGTCGACGTGAGCCTCAAGTTCGCAGACGGCGGTGACCTCAGCGTCAAGGTCGACGCCAACATGGCAACATACGACTTCAATATTTTCCTGAACCTGAACCGTTTTGCCCTCAGCTGCATCAAGCCGTACCTGAACGATTCCATCAACTACAAGGACTTCTCCGGTTACCTCTCCGCCAACATCGCTATCAGCGGAAACATCAACAGCATCCTCGCCTCGAACGTCAAGGGCAAGGTTTCGCTTGACAAGATTGACCTCACCGAAGTCAGCGGAAGCAAGCTCGGCGCAGAAAACGTCACGGTCGGCATCAATAAGGCAAACATCGTAGATAACGAATTCCTCATCGATTCCGTCATCGTGGATGGCGCATTTGCCCATATCGACTTGTTCAAGAACGGCAAAAACAATTTTGATATTCTCCTCTCCCCGAAGGGCAAAGTCGAAGAAAGCGCAACTGATTCAACCGCAGCCGAATCCACGCCTGCAGAACCGGTCGCAGAAACAGCAGAAAACGCCAAACAAGAATCCGCCGACACGACAAAGGTCGCCGCAGATACAACTAGCACAGCCGCCGCAGAAAAGCCTGCCGCAGCAAAGAAACTCAAAGCCAAGATCAACAAGCTCCTCGTCAAGAATACCGTCGTAACTGCAACGGACCACACCATCATCCGCCCGTTCAATTACAAGGTGAGCGCCATTACCGTTAGCGGTCAGAACATCAACTACGACACGCCTTGCGACGTGACCGTTTCCGCAGCATTCCCCGAAGGCGGTAGCCTCTCGCTCAAGTACCACGGTGCACTCAGCAACCTCAAGACGATGGACATCTACATCAGCATCAAGAACCTCGTGCTCAAGCACTTCTCGAATTACTCGTTGCACTACACCGCCTACCCGCTCAAGGCAGGCACGCTCGCCTTCGCTAGCGAAAACAAGATTGTAGACCGCAACCTCGACAGCAAGAACACAATTGATATTTACAACATCACCGTCGGCGACAAGGTAGACGACATTGATCCGGAATACACAGTCCCGATGAAGATCGGCCTCTACATCTTGAAGGACAAGGACGAAAAGATTCAATTCGACGTCCCGGTCAAAGGTAATTTGGACGACCCGGAATTCTCTTACGGCAAGATTATTTGGAAGACCGTCGTGAACCTGCTCGTGAAGGTTGCCATCTCTCCGTTCAGACTCGTCGGAAACCTCGCCATGGCAGGCGCCAACGCCCTCGGCTTTGACCTCGGCAAGAACAACGAAGTGCTGATTGACGCCAACACCGAAACGTTCACTAGCGAACAGTACGCGAAAGCAATCAAGATGACGGAAATGCTCCAGAAGGATCCGAAGTTAATGCTGACGTTCACGCAGTATTACAACCCGAGAAAGACCGCCAAGGAATACAAGGTCAAGCAGCTCAAGATTGACTTCTACAAACAAAAAAACAACAAGACGGAACTGAACGAGCTCGACTACAGAGCCATCGAAGAAATCAAGGATAAGGACAAGGAGTTCCAAGCCTACGTCAAGGAACACTCCGCTGAAATCGACAAGAACTACATGATGAAGGTTCTCCCGCAAATGGCAACCAAGCGCAACAACGATCTCCTCAAGGTCTTGCGCGCACAGCCGGGTGTAACAAAGAAGAACCTGAAGGTCATCACGGCACCGAGAGACGCGCTCCGCGGCTACAAGGACAAGCCGATGTATAAAGTCAATGTAGACGTGCAATAAAGCAAAAAGGACATCGCTAAGCGATGTCCTTTTTTTAATACGCATCAAGAGTGCCGCGCTTTTCTGCGCTACGCCCTTCAAAAACTACTGGTGAATCACAGCGTCCGCAACTTTCTGGTTTGCAACCTTCACGCCTGCCCAAAGGATAGCGTCGCTAACTTCGGAGTTTTCAATCACGCAGCCATCGCCTACCGATACGTTAGGACCAACCTTGGAATTCTTGATGACCACGTTCTCGCCAATATGGCAAGGCATAATCACTTCGGAACCTTCAAAAGCCTTCGGTGCAGATTTTTCATTGCGCTGCAGCACGTGAGCATTTGTTGCAAGCAGCGTTTCGACAAGACCACAGTCCAACCACTTTTCGACCGGAGCCGTGTGGAACTTGCAACCGTGCTGGATCATGCGTTCAAGAGCATCCGTCAATTGATACTCACCCTTCGTGCGAATGTCGTTCTGCATGAGGTAGTTCAAAGCCTCCTTGAGAGCCTTGACGTCCTTGATATAATAAATACCGACAATAGCTTCGTCCGAAACAAATTCCTGCGGTTTTTCGACAAGGCGTTCGATATGACCATCCTTGTCCGTAACAGCGACACCGAAACGCTTCGGGTCTTCAACCTTGAACGTGTAGAGAACGTTTTCATTCTCATTTTTCAAAATGGAAAGGTCGGCTTCGAACAGAGTATCACCGAGGATAATCAAAAGCGGTTCGTCATCACTGACATACGGGAGCGCAAGACTAATAGCTTCACCTAAGCCCTGAGGATTGGACTGAACCACCGTACGGACAGCGCCCCATTCCGGTCTCTGCTTCAAAAATTCGTCCACGACCGAAGCTTTATACCCCGTAATGAAAACCGTTTCAGAAGGTTTCAAGAACATGGTATCTTCGACGATCCAATCCAAGATTGTCTTACCAGCAACAGGAAGCAAGCACTTAGGCACATTTTCTGTATATGGGCGGAGACGGACACCGTTTCCAGCAACAGGGAGGACTATTTTCATTCAAAAACCCTTTTTATTATAGTGTAGCAAAACACCCACAAGTGAGGCAAAAGATAAAAAAAATGTAATAAAAAAGCAACTTATTTTGTCTTTTATCGTTATTTTGTACCACTTTTATATCACATGTTGATCGATTTCACATTGAAACACTCTTTTTAGCAATAGAGGACTAGCACGAGCGGACAAGTTTCAAAATTAAACACACATAGCAAAGTCAACACATAAACCTAGCTAAGATTGGTTTATTTATGATTTGGCACGGAAATTGCTTTAAAAGGGTTGAAACAAAAATATGGTCCAATTTGGAACAACTCCAACATCCAGTCGGACCAATCAATTTAACTGGGCACTGCCCAAAAGAGGATAAGTAAGATGATCAAGCCTTTAGCAGATCGAATCGTTGTCAAGCCGGCAGAAGCTGAACAGAAGACCTCCTCCGGTCTCTTCATTCCGGATAATGCAAAGGAAAAGCCGATGCAGGGTAAGGTCGTGGCCGTAGGTCCGGGTCGCAAGAACGACAAGGGCGAACTCGTCGCTATGGAAGTCAAGGTTGGCGACGTGGTGCTTTATGGCAAGTACAGCGGTACAGAAGTCAATGTCGATGGCGAAAACTACCTCATCGTCAAGGAATCCGACGTTATCGCAACGCTCTAATACAAAAAGAATTTTAAAAAGGAAAATCAAAAATGGCAAAGCAATTGAAGTTCGATGTAGCAGCTCGCGAATCCCTCATGAAGGGCGTTGACAAGCTCGCCAATGCAGTTAAAGTTACTCTCGGTCCTAAGGGCCGTAACGTCATGATCGCACGTTCTTTCGGTGCTCCGAACGTCACTAAGGACGGCGTTTCTGTCGCTAAGGAAGTCGAACTCGAAGACGCATACGAAAATCTCGGTGCTCAGATGGCTAAGGAAGTCGCTAACAAGACTTCTGACGCTGCTGGTGACGGTACCACGACAGCAACCGTTCTCGCACAGGCAATCACTCGCGAAGGCCTCAAGAACGTCGCTGCTGGTGCAAACCCGATGGACATCAAGCGCGGTATGGACGCTGCTGTCGAAGCTGTGATCAAGGAAGTCGGCAAGATGGCCGTCAAGATCAACGGCAAGGAACACATCGCCCAGGTCGCAACGATTTCTGCTAACAACGACCCGGAAATTGGCGAACTCCTCGCCAACGCTATGGAAAAGGTCGGTAACGATGGCGTCATCACCATCGAAGAATCCAAGACTGCTGAAACCGTCCTCGACGTTGTCGAAGGTATGCAGTTCGACCGTGGCTACCTCTCTCCGTACTTCGTTACGAACACGGACAGCATGGAAGTCGCTCTCGAAAATCCGTACATTCTCCTGTACGACAAGAAGATTTCTACCATGAAGGATTTGCTCCCGATGCTCGAACACGTTGCAAAGCAGGGCAAGTCTCTCCTCATCATCGCCGAAGACGTCGATGGCGAAGCTCTCGCAACGCTCGTTGTGAACAAGATGCGCGGCACTTTGAAGGTTGCTGCCGTTAAGGCTCCGGGCTTTGGCGACCGTCGTAAGGCCATGCTCGAAGATATCGCTATCCTCACTGGCGGTATGCTCGTCTCCGAAGACACTGGTGCAAAGCTCGAAGATGCTCCGGTTACCGTTCTCGGTAAGGCAAAGTCCATCACCATCACTAAGGACAACACCACGATCGTCGAAGGTGCTGGCGACGCCGCTTCTATCAAGGGCCGTATCGCTCAGATCAAGAAGCAGATCGAAGCTACCACGAGCGACTATGACCGTGAAAAGCTCCAGGAACGCTTGGCAAAGCTCGCCGGTGGCGTTGCAGTAATCAAGGTCGGTGCAGCTACCGAAGTTGAAATGAAGGAAAAGAAGGACCGCGTCGACGACGCAATGCACGCAACTCGTGCCGCTGTCGAAGAAGGTATCGTTCCGGGTGGTGGCGTTGCTCTCATCCGCGCAGAAAAGGCTATCGACGCTCTCAAGTTCGACAATGCCGACCAGAAGACTGGTGCTGCAATCATCCGCCGCGCTATCGAAGAACCGCTCCGCCAGATTGTCCAGAACGCTGGCCTCGAAGGCTCTGTGGTCGTGAACAAGGTCAAGGAAGGCAAGGACGGCTTTGGCTACAATGCTAAGACCGACACTTACGAAGACCTCATCAAGGCTGGCGTCATCGACCCGGCTAAGGTGACCCGCACGGCTCTCAAGAACGCCTCCTCCATCGCTTCGATGATCCTCACGACTGACTGCGTGATTACCGAAAAGAAGGAACCGAAGGCTCCGGCAGCTCCGGCTATGGATCCGTCCATGGGCATGGGCGGCATGATGTAATCAACCGCCAAGTGCGCGCGAACAGCGCGCATCTAGGCTGCTAGAATTTCATATTCTAACTCCACTAAAAATCCCGACTCTGCAGAGTCGGGATTTTTTTTGCTCAATAAATTCGCTTAGTTCAAATAGAACGTTAAACCGCCAGTAAAGCCGTAATTCACAAAACCTTCGTCAATAAACGTCGCTACTAGACCCGCACTCAATTCAACAAAATGGAACCTGTACCCCATCGTAAAATAGTTCGAATAAATTCCAGATAGTCCCGGACTCGAGTCTTCAATAGTAGGACTTGGCACGTAGATGCTCAAGCTATAGTTTAAAAAGAAATCGCCAAGTATCAAGCCGGCAAATCCACCGCCAAATACAGTCGTATAAAGGCCATGACTTTCATTCGAAAACGAATCACATTTATCATCGCTAAAGATAAAGAGTTCGCAATGTTCACCCTCATATTCGACATCGGAGTAGTGGTGGTAAAGTCCTATGAATAACCCATATTCAACATGCGAAAAGTTTGCACCAAATAAGAAGTGATGGTATATACCATTATTGTACCCTACACCCGTGCCCAAAATGGTGCCATTAGCCTTGTACAGGAAATCCGCTTTGCCAGTAAACTCGACACCGCCCATTTTATAAAGCCAATCCGCTTCGACCCCTTCTTTTGACTTATCTCTGGACTTAGAAACTTGAGGAGTAATCTCTACGTCTTTTCGCGTAGCGCTGTTAATTTTGCCAGTAACACGCCACGAAGCGGAATGAGGTTGCAGAGAAGTATTTCCTCCATGGACTTCGGGCGCTTCCGATGCCGTCGTGTGCAACTTTTGGAAATGCGTATTGATACACCCTGTAGAGACTAGGGCAAACAAAGAACAGAATAGCGGGAAAAGAGCATGCTTTAAATTCATACTTATAAAATAAGTAAAAATGAAGAAACAAAGCACGACTACACGAAAAAAAGGAGCCGCGCAGGCTCCTTTAAATATTATCTAAAAACTAATAACCAAAGACTAATGACTAAAAACCATCATTAGAACATCTTTCTCGTATTGCGCTTAGGCGGCGGAGCGGCGTCCTTGCCCTTGCCTTTCTTCTTGGGCTGCGGGGCTTCGTAGCGGTTGTTCTCGACAACGCTCTTGTTGCTGAACAACGTTGCGTTATCAGCAGACTTTGTCTGCGACGAGAAATGGTTGCCATCGCAACGTTCCGTCGGGCCGTAGCCCGCCGTGTAGAGGCAGTAAGTCTTTTCAGAGCAGAACTCACCAGCGATAAGACCCGTGTGGTTGCAGATGCCACGGCTAATCACGCCAGGCGGAACCGGGAACGGAAGCTTCGGCAAATCCTTGTGCAACTTGGCCATCGTCGCCATCCAGATCGGGAGAGCGTCTTCGGTACCCGTATGACCGGCACCCATGGTCCCCGGCGTATCGGAACCGACCCACACGCCCATCGTGTACTGCTTCGTGAAGCCGATGTACCACGTATCCGTGTAATCGTTCGTCGTACCCGTCTTACCACCGCTCGGGTGGCGGAAACCAGAAGCCCACACACGGCCAGCCGTACCGCGAACGTTCACGTCCTTGAGCATATCGACCATCAAGTAAGCCGATGCCGGGCGCAAGACTTCGTGTTCGACCTTGGAATTCTTCTCCACCACTTCACCATTGCGGTCCACGATGGATTCAATCATGTACGGCTCGATGCGGTTACCACCGTTCGGGAACACCGTGTAAGCAGACGTCATTTCCATAAGCGTTGCACCCACGGAACCGAGAGCCAAGCTCGGGACCGCCTGCAACGGAGCGCGCTTGATGCCAAACTTGCGAGCGTAGTTCACCACGTTGCTGAGACCGTATTTCATACCGGTCAAAATAGCAGGAAGGTTCTTGGACTTGTACAGAGCGCGACGGAGCGTCATCATACCTTCGAAGTCATGTTCGAAGTTACCCGGGCGCCAAACCTTGTTCGGGTTCTTGTCATCCGGATCCGGAATCGTCACCGGTTGGTCGTTCACAGAGTCGCAGGGGCTTGCACCATTGTCCATGGCGGTCGAATAGACGATTGGCTTGAACGAAGAACCCGGCTGGCGCAAGGACTGCACAGCACGGTTCCACTTGGACTTGTTGAAGTCACTACCACCCACCATAGCGCGGATAGCACCGGTTTCATTTTCAATAATAATTGCAGCCACTTCGGCGTGATGGTAACGGATACTGTCCGGGAAGCGAGCAAACTGGCCACGCTTGTTGCGGACCGTATCAGCAGAAAGGTATTCCTTCTTGAAAAGCGTATAGACGCTATCGAAGTGAGCAACAACGCTGTCTTCTGGCATGTCGTACTTCTTGGTGAGCTGGAGTCTGCGAGTAGCGCGGTACTTGATGCGGCGACGGACACGTTCAACCTGTGCATAGGCGACACTGTCAAGGAACGCCTGGATTTCCGGATCAATCGTACTATAGACGGACACGCCATCGGCATAGAGCGAATTTTCACCGTACTTCTTTTCCATGTACTTGCGTATTTCTTCGAAGAAATACAAGCCCGTTCCAGTCACGTCTTCTTTCTTGGCAAGCACAATCGGTTCTTCGATATACTTGCGATATTCTTCGTTCGTGATATAGCCTGCATCGCGCATCGCATAGAGCACCGTATTACGACGGCGCTTGGAAGCCTTCGGATGACGGTCCGGACGGTACGTTTCAGGGCGCTGCAACATGCCTGCGAGCACGGCGTATTCCGGGATAGAAAGGCTATCGAGAGGCTTGCCGAAATAGTACTTGCCTGCCGCCTGGAAACCGTAGTTACCGCCAGCAAGGTAAACTTCGTTCATGTAGAATTCGAGAATTTCTTCCTTCGTGTAAGTCTGTTCGATGCGGATAGCCGTCATCATTTCCTTGATCTTACGAGAAAGCGAGCGTTCCGGCGTGAGGAACAAGAGCTTGGTGAGCTGCTGCGTCAAAGTCGATGCACCGCGGAGCTTGTTGCCCGAGATGGCACTTTCAAGAAGCGCAGACGGAATCGCCCAAACGTTCATGCCCCAGTGCTTGTAGAAAGCTCGGTCTTCGGTCGCCATCACCGCATGAATCGCATTCACAGGGATTGAGTCAATGGATGTCCATTCGCGGCGTTCCACGAAGTATTCATGCGCAATTTGACCATCCTTGTCGTAAATGTTCGTCACGAGTCGCGGATTGATCTGCTCGAGCTGCGAAAGCGACGGCAGTTCCGGCGAGTAATGGATATAGACGGCCAGCGCAGCGATAAACGCCACGAAAATCGGGCACATGAAAATAAAGAACCAGCGGAAAATCTTGTTGGCAAACGCGATCTTCACCACGCTCCAAATTTTCTGCCAAACGAGGGAACCATACTTGACGACGGCCGCGCCTAAAATCTTCATGAATGATTTGAACTTATCCATTTTAAGTCACACTAAAAAAGTTTGGGGACAAAAATAGCTAAACGAGGCAATCTATTCAATTATACGGGAACGTAATTAGGGGTTAAATGGGGGGTAATTCAGACATGCAAATAGTCAAAAAGACCGTTATAACGGTCAAAAACAGAACTTTCGAAACTTTTTTCAAAAAAATTCATTTTTTTTGCCTTTTACCCTTGACATAATTCTCGATTATTCTATATTTGTGCCCGTCGACGAGAGAAGACAACAAAACAAAACGCGGATGTAGCCCAACTGGATAGAGCGTTTGGCTACGAACCAAAAGGCTCCAGGTTCGAGTCCTGGCACCCGCAGAAGAAAAGGTTAGTCGCAAGACTAGCCTTTTCTGTTTTTATTTACTAAGAAAATGCGCGACGCACTCGTCATTCCGGCCTCCGAGCCGGAATCACAACAAAAAGCCCCGGAACAAAGTCCGGGGTGACAGCATTAAGATAAAAGCCTCACAAGCTTTTGGGATGGAAAGTTTTGCGGTGGGCTGGCGTGAAGCCTTGGCGGCGGATGGCATCAAGGTGAGCCTTAGTGCCGTAACCGGCATGCTTGTCAAAACCGTAACCCGGATAAATTTCTTCTAATTTATCCATATAACGATCACGGAAGACTTTCGCGAGGATTGACGCAGCCGAGATACTTGCAATGCGGCCATCGCCTTTAACAATAGGCATCTGGATGTTCTGCGGCATCTTGTCAATTTTGAGATTACCATCAACTGCAATGAGGATTTTAGGACAAGATGGCGTTCCCAACACTTCGGCGAAAGAGCCTTTGACTTCGATAGGGATTTCGGGAGCGGATTCGTTCAAGCCAGGGAATCCAAGCGCTTGCAAAGCACGGCGCATCGCCAAAAAATCCGCTTCGAGAATGTTGATTTCGTCAATTTCTTCGACGCTAGCGCTTGCAATGGCGTAGCATGCACAAGCATCTTTCACAGCATCAAACATCGCTTCGCGTTTTGGGCGAGAAAGTTTCTTGGAATCGTTCAGCGTCAGAAGCGCATCAGGCGACTTGAGCACCGCAGCACAAGCAACAACAGGGCCTGCAAGCGGTCCACGCCCGACTTCGTCAATGCCCACGACAATTGCGGAATTTTCCGCAGCACTTTCAGAAAGTGCGCCATTCGCACCCGCAGAAAACAAATCCGGCGAGCCATCACCACTATACGCGAGCGGATTCGCGGCAAACTTGCGCAGAGCCACCTCCCCTTCTACCGGGGATTCGATGTTTTCAAGGAATGCGGGCAGTTTAAATTTCATAGACCCAGCGAGGCCGCGTATTCCTTAATAGTCTTCCAGTACAAAGCGTGTTCTTGCACGAGGACGCGGGCGGCAAGCGTGTCAGGCGTGTCGTCAGGCATCACAGGAACTTTGGTCTGCGCCAAGACGCGACCGCGGTCAATTTCTTCACTCACAAGATGCACCGTCGGGCCAGATTCCGTTTCATGCGCAGCAAGCACAGCCTCATGAACGTGATGTCCAAAGAAACCTTTACCGCCAAACTTCGGCAACAGCGACGGGTGAATGTTCAAAATGCGGTCCGGCATGCGCTTGAGCATGCAAAGCGGGAGCGCCTTCATGTAACCCGCCAAAATCAAAAGGTCCACATCGTACTTGTCGAGAACTTCAAGCATGGCTGCTTCGTATGCAGCCTGATCCGGATGAGTCTTACCCGAAATGTGGTAAACCGGGATTCCGAACTCTTCGGCATGATGCACAGCACCGCAGCCTGCGTTGTTCGTAATCAAAAACTTGCACTGGGCTTCGAGGTCACCCTCGCCAATGTGATCAATAATCGCTTTGAAGTTGCTTCCACCGCCGGAAGCCATGACGCCAATTTTAAACATGCGCCAAATATAGCTATTTGTGGTCGATTCCGGGTGGGGTACGAAGGTAATAGATGACACACGGGACAGTTATGCAAACAACCCAAACTAAAAAGTTGACGTAGACAAACCATGATTCAAAAGTCACGTGAGCTGGGATAACGTAAGCTTTCAACAGGGAAAACACTACGATGAGGAAAACGCCGGGGAGCATATGTGCAATCAACTTAGTCATACCCTAAAAATAATTCAAATCAAAAACGTTTCATGTAAAAAGACTGCAAAATACAAGACTTTACTAGATCCTTCGACTTCGGGCTACGCCCTTCGCTCAGGATGACAATTCAGCCCACCGTCTACTGCCTACCGCCTACTAACAACCAATTTCTAAGCTCTAAGTTCTAAGTTCTAAGTTCTAAAATACTATCTTTCCATCCGTATAAACCTTTAAATATCGGACCTCATTATGAGCATTAAAGAATATCTTGCCGGTGCAAAAATGTCCGGCTCCGTCCAAAAGCTGATGACCCCGGGTCTCGCTGTGGAATTCATTCAGCCGTGGTACACCCCGCTTTCTACAACTCCTTCCACCACGGGTATCGCCGTGGGCGGTATCGGTTCTACGTTTACCGCAACGCCTGCAGGCACGACTCCCGTGATGAACGTGATGCCGGGCGTCCAGGTTCGCACCGAAAAGGCATCTGACCTCCGCTTCAACAACTTCTTCTTCAAGGAAGCTGTCCTCAGCGCAAAGGCTGCGCTCGTGATCGGCAACTTCGCCGCATTCGGCATCTACAACAACAACTTCCCGCTCCTCGACGCTAATGGCGCACGCGTTTTCGGCGACGCCGACATGAAGGACCAGAAGAAGGCCGAAGCCAAGCTCAACAAGGTTCTCGCCGACAAGACGCTTTTTGCAACGAACAAGGCCGCTTTTGAACGCTGGCACATCCAGTTCAGCGACCGCACCCAGACTTTGATTGCTGCTGGTAAGGACACCGCCGCCATCAACCGCGCCGTGCTCATCGACTTCTTCGACGGCATGGTTGGCGAAAAGGCAGCCCGCGAAGGCGCCCTCACCGCCGCTTGGACAAACGACAGCGAATTCCTCGGCCAGCCGGGCTATGACGCTGCCAAGATGAAGTACACAGCCCTCTATCCGGTCAGCGAAACCGTTTACGAAGGCAAGGGTGTTTCCATCACCAAGACGCAGTCCAGCTATGTGACTCCGGGCGACGAACGCCTCTCCAGCCTCCCGGTGAACGCCACCGTCTTTACGCTCGAAAACAACACCAAGGAAACCCGCGAAGTGACGATTGTCCAGATTCAGGACAGCATCACGGGCTACATGGCCAAGAAGGACCGCCAGGGCGTTCAGGACTCTAGCTTTGTTCTCGTTCCGGCCGCACGTTTCCCGAAGGGCGTGCAGTTCGACAAGGAACTCGAAGATGGCCGCTCTGTTCGCGGTATCGAATTTTACAACGAAAAGGCTCTCGCCGAAAGTGACTTCAACGGTTGCATGGGCGTGAGCGTAGCTTGGAACAAGAAGGATAACCTCAACGTTTCCGTGAAGCCGATGTTCTATCAGGATGACGCCAAGTCCGTCTTGAAGGCAGCTCTCCAGAGCGGTCGCGTTGCAAACTCTTGGGTCAAGAACGTTTACAGCGGTCGTGAAACGATTGCCGGCGCCATCGCCGTTACCGCAGTCCTCAAGCCGAAGCAGAAGGTCAGTTTCCAGTTCAACATGGTGCTCGACTTCCCGGAAATCAAGCTGAACAAGCTCACCTCCGCCAAGAAGTACACCGCATTCTACCCGGAAGCATATGGCCGCGTGGTCGCCCTCCTTACGGAAGCTCTCGCTGCCGACAAGACTTTCGATGATCGCCTCAAGGCATTTGAAAACCTTGTTCCGAAGAAGCCGGTTGCCAAGCTCTACAAGACTGCCGCCAAGCAGGCTGAATTCAAGAGCCTAGCCATCAACACGCTCAGCTTCCTCGCTGAAGCCACCGTGTGGGACAAGGAAGACCGTTTCCTCGTCCGCGAATGCGCCGACTATCCGTTCTTCAACTCTCTCGACGTTTACTTCTACGGCAGCTTTAGCTTGCTCGCCCTCATGCCGCGCCTCGATGGCGTTGTGATGAAGCGCTTTGGCGATGCCATCCTCGCCGTGAACAACAACCGTCGCCGTCATCACGAATTTGTGAACCTCCCCTACGCCGACCTTCCGGACCCGAAGCTCGAAGGCCCGCGTGCTGTGCGTGGTGCCGTGATTCACGACCTCGGTAGCCCCTTCGACGCCGAACCGGATGCCTACGACTGGCACAATGTTAAGGAATGGAAGGACCTCGCTCCGAAATACGTACTCATGGTCTACCGTCACTACCATAAGACGAAGGACATGCAGTGCCTCGCCGATTGCAAGGAAGCCGTTTACGCCGCAATGGAATACCTCGAAAAGATGGTGAACCCGGGCGAAAACTTCCCGCTCACGCACGGTACGGACGATACGTTCGACAACCTCTGCAGCTACGGCATCTCCGTTTACTGCGGTTCCCTCTGGATTGCAGGCCTCCGCGCTGCAGCAAAGATTGCAGAGCTCCTCGGTGATAACGATCAGGCTGCCAAGTGGAACGAAAAGTCCGAAGCCGCCAACAAGGAATTCACGGAATCTCTGTGGGACGAAAACGAAGGCTACTTCCGCTTCTTCGTGACCCCGATGGAAATGAAGGACTTGAACGTCGAAAAGTACGCAGAACTCCGCGAAGCCGTGAAGGTATCGCTCGAACTCCCGGAAGATCCGAACGCTGGCGTGAAGGCCATCAATGAATGGCTCTGCGCAGGCGAAATCCCGGACGGCGAAGACCTTTCCAAGAACGAACTCCGCGGCCTCAAGAAGGCTTGGATTACAGCTCAGTGCAAGGAAGCTTTCACCAAGAGCTGGGAAGCAAAGATAGCCAACGACTGCGACGACGTGTTCGCCGATACGATGCTTGCAGACACTTACCTCCGCTTGCTCGACCTCGAACCGATTACCGACAGCGCCAAGGCAAAGTCTAACTTGCTCAGAATTTTCAATACGAACTATAAGGCCAACAGCCCGCTCATCGGTGCTGCAAACCTTGTCCGTAAGGACGGTTCTCCGCTCGACGAATTCAACTTCCAGGCTCACGACGTTTGGATTGGTATTCAGTACAGCATCATGACAGCCATGATGTTCCACGGTTTGGAAAAGGAAGCCTCTGTGCTCGCCGATTCCATGATCGGAAACCTCTATGACGAAGCTCGCGTTCCGTTCGCTGCACCGGAAGGATTCAACGGTTCTTGCCGCCTCCACCCGGAAGCTCTCGTTGCAAAGTTCGGCCTCAGCGCAACTGCCGCCGACAAGATGCACAAGGAACTCTTGAAGAAGGGCGCACTCCTCGCCGATTCCCGCATCAGCCCGAAGCTCCCGCGCAATCTCGCCGCCTTCACGAAGGCTTTCGGTGCCATTGCCAAGAGCAACAAGGTCGATGTGAACGAGCTCTTCACGCTCCTCCACAGCACGGCACTCAAGTACACCGCTGGTAAGTACTTCCGTCCGGGCATGGTGTTCGCTCTGCTTTACAAGTAAGCTGAAACGCAGAGAATAAGCTCGCACGCGAAGTCGAAGAATTCAAGACTTCAAACAGGTGTTCCAAGCGGAGCACCTGTTTTTTTTGCCCTCCCCCCATGCGACCGCATTTGTCGCACACGGAATGTACATTCTCCTGAGCTTTCCATTTTGATTATATTTTGAATCGAACAACCTCAGGAGTTTTTATGGCGGATATGACGCGTGGCGAACGGACTGTGCAACTTTTTGCAAAAGTGATTTCTAACCCAGAAAAGAAATTCACTATCAACGATTTGATGGAATCGTTCAACATACCCGCAGAAGAACGCCGCAATGTGCAGCGCGACATGCGATTTCTTTCGGAGATGGATGGTGGCCGCTACATCGCCGTCGATACTGTTGGACGCACGTCGTATTACACCTCGGCGCTCCGCAATGCAGAAAGGCTCCTGTTCCCGAATTTCGAAAACACGATGCTCCATTTCGTGTTCCTTAAGCGCATCGCGAATATTTACCCTGCAACAAGCGAAACCATTACACAGCTCTTGGAACGCATCGAAAAAAGCCTGCCGAACAGCGAACAAAAAACGCTCAGACATCTCGGTGACGAACTCAACTCGAAGATTTTGTTCATGGGTACGCCGCCAGATTTCGAGGAAGACTCCAGCGAAAAACTGCGAATCATTCTACAAGCAATTCACGAGCACCGCAAAATAGATGTTTTTTATATGGGCGCGACGACGTTTATGGGTCCTTCTACGTCCGAAAGAAAATCTACGCGCATTCCCTTGATGATTATCGTCTATCAAAACGAAATTTATGTAGCCTGCGAATCGGAAAAAGTCAAAGGCGCCACCTACACGCTGAAATTCCGCCGAATTCTCCAAGTCAAGCTTTCAAAGGAAACGTTTGTCGAAAATCCAAAAGTCATAGACAAATTGCGTAGACAAGTTGCATCGGGAGCTGCGTTCATGAGCGAACAGGAACCGCATCTCGAAGATATCGAAATCGAATTTGAATGGCGGGTACGCAACTATCTTATGGAAAACAAGTTCAACCAATCCATGCACATGCGAGTATTGCGCAATGCCAAAATCTTGGTGACAATGAAAGCGGATGTCAACCAGCTCTTAGTAAACTGGATTACATCTTACACGACAGCCGCCCGCGTCATAAAGCCAGCGTCACTGCGGAATAGTCTCAGGGACTACGCTAAATACCTGCTTGAAAATTACGGCGAGTAATTTTTGTAAAAGACCGAATACACTAGAATCCTGCAGTATTTCTTACGTATAAAAAAAGTTTAAACAAAATCATTTGTTCAGCGACAGCTCCAAGCGAATCGTTGAAGCAATACTCGTGACAGTTATTTATTGAATTTTACTTCAATTTCGGGCATACCTGAAATGTACTTTCGCAGGACTTTATTTTTGGATTTTGGATTTATCATATAGAAAAAATCCCTGTCCTTATGGTTCTTTTCACTTACAGAATAATGCAATCGATTGTCGTCATTCACAGTTGTCTGATATAAATGGCATTGAATCGTTCCTGAGTTTGGCTCTACTCCAGATTCTTTGAATATTGCTTCCTTTATGGATTTTTTGATTTCTTTATCACTATAATCTTTATTTATCTCCATTTTATTATAGAAATCTCGGAAAAAATCAATAACGGGTTTACCGTATATTCTGCGTTCATGATTGGCATTTTTCTTTTCGATAAAACTGCTAAAATTGGCTCGAATAAAACCAATGAATGATTTTAAAAGGAATATGGATTCTTCAGATATGGGATCTATTTCGCCATTGCGTTCCTGCTCCAAAATAGCAAGGATTTTTTCTAATATTGAATTTTTTTCATTGGTATTGTCATTTTTCCAATACAGATGAATTTTTCTTTGTTGATTATAATCGAAATTTTTAAAAACCTTGTCTGACGCCTCTGTTTTTTGAAGCGTTAGATAACAAAAGTATATATCTGTATCCGTTTTAAACTGATCTTTTATTCCTTTCAATTCGTCATCTAGTTGATTTTTTTCAATAGACGCATCCTTGATTTTGTTTTCGAGACATAAAATTAATTCGGGAGCATTGAGCTTGTTTTTTTGTTCAGTTTTTGATTTTTTTTCTTTTTTCCAAAAAAGAATGACTATATCTATATCTCGATGTTTTTTCTTCGATTCTTTATCTGTTTTGAGGACAGCATCATCAATGTCCACTTTGTATTCTGGATTTACTTCCACATCGTAATCTGAAAAATCTTTATCCTTTAAAGATTCGAAGTCGGAAAGAATACTTTTTAAAAGGGAATCTCCTAAACCATGGTCTTCATTGGGATCCAATAGATAGGCCAAAAAAGATGAAACGTTCGGCTCTTTTAATGTTCCATCATTGGATGATAAAATCTTAAAGATGTTCATAAGCAGGAATCCATTCTAAGTACTGTTAATTATTTAACAAGTAATCTAATTCTTTTATTAAAGAATAGACAGCTCTTTCACAAGAATGATTAGGATTGTCAAAAAAAATCTAAGACAATCTTTTTACAAAATCTCCTTGTTTCACGATAATAATCATGCATACATTCAAATACACGCACAACACCAAAACACGCACAAAATGCTAAAAACGGCAAAAAGGAGATTTTTATGTCCCAAACCATCAAAGAAGGGTTCACACAGTTCAGCAGACGCCAGCAAAAAGGCGTCTCACTTGTGACGGATGCCGTTAACCAAGAGGAATCGGAGCAGAAGTTTTACTCCGAGTGGCTCGAAAGGCGACAAAATCGTAAGCGCAAGTTGCTGTACCAGGAACTTGACCTAATTCTTCGCCACAAGGATAAAATTCTCGCGACGCCCCGATATGCGAATATCGAAGTTCATTACGCGTTGAGTGGTTTCGTGGGTTTTGCCAAGGCGTTGACCAGGAAGGATCTGAATTTCGGTAGTGCCCGAGTGACAATAAACTTGAGGCTAGCCTCACTCCTGAAAATTTGGGAGGAAGAACAGTTTCAAGTCGAGTGCGGCTGTGGCGCAACAGCGTACATCTACAGATTCGGAGGTTCGCACGGCTCGGGAATGAGCTACGCATCGGCATTCTGCCCCCATTGCAAGCAAGAAATCCACAACATCAAGAATCGTCCCCCTTGGAGGTATTACCACATCGTTACTGACGCCTTTACCGCAGATGCCAAAAGGTTCGTTGAAAATTTTTTAGACAAGTGGAAGGTCGCGAACGAAAAGTATCAGGAAAACCTTAAAAACGAAAACCGTAACCCTCGTACTCAACCGGTGAATATGCTTCGTGGCGATGATACCCCCTGCCGCATAGAAACGCTGATACAAGAATTAAAGTTAAAAGAAGTCGGCAGCAATGCCGGTGAACATTCTTAACACTTTCAAATACGTCAATATTTGACGCATACTAGTTCTATATTATACGTTGGATAAACGTATGAGTAGCAAGATTATCAAAAAAGAAAGTTTTGAACAGTTTGCCCGCAAGTATTGGGAAAAACTGGTTTGCGGGCTTCTTGTTTCTGGAGAGCGTGGGTGTGCGCCTTCTGAAGGCGAGATCCTTTGCGCGTACAATGAGATGAAAAACCGCTTTCCAGAATGCAAATGCAATATAGTAAGGTCGGGCAGAAGTCAAGGTGATGCGCTCCAACGGGATATGTTCCAACAGGGCGATAAAATATGCGGTATCAGGATTGTCTTTGCGCTAGACGCATTATCGTCCGTTGAATTCATTTTGTCGGATTCGCTGTACTATGTGCATTTTAGCACCGAAGGAATTGACCCTTATACTCACAGGATCGACACTTGTGATTTGTCGCTGACCATGAAGAACATTGAGAATTTTATCAACAATTTTTCCGCATATTTTGCCGCTTTCGAAACTAAAAAAGTTGAATTTGCAAAAAAAGTCAAGCTTAAGGAAATGGCAAAATCAAGCTTAAAAGCGTGCGTTTCGCAGATGCTATCGCCATTGGGCTATGAATGGAATTTAACAGACAAAGGAAAATATTTTTCACTCCAGATTAAAATTAGCGGAAAGAGAATAATCGAAATATCGTTAAACGAAAAAAATTTCACTAAAAGAATTCCTGTTATACCCGAGATACTCAAGAATATCGAAAATTTGCTTAATACGCTACCGTTCCCAATAGACATTTCGATGACAAAGGAATTCTTAAAAAAATAGAGGTAAGCATGTCAGTACGTATAAATGCACAAGAATTGGAAAATTTATTGGCGGCGACGCCCACATCGCAGAATATCATGCTCACAGGCAAGCATGGTATCGGAAAATCGCAGATTCTAGAGAAATTCTTTACGGCACGTGGCGAACGTGTGGTAATTCTGTTTTTGGGGCAAATGAGCGATCCTGGCGATTTAATCGGACTCCCGCGACTTGACGAAGCTACGGGCAAAACGATTTTTATGCCGCCGTATTGGTTCCCGACCGATGGCAAACCTGTAGTGCTGTTTTTAGATGAACTGAACCGCGCCCGCCCTGAAGTGCTGCAGACCATTATGGACTTGACTCTGAATCGAACACTTGCGGGGCGCAAGTTACCAGAGGGTTCACGTGTGATTAGCGCGGTGAACGACGGCGAAGAATACCAGTTGACGGATTTGGATCCAGCTCTTGTGAGCCGTTTTAACATTTACGAATTTAAGCCCACCGCACAGGAATGGCTATTGTGGGCATCGAGGGCTGGGCTCGACAGCCGCGTGATTGACTTCATCTCAGAAAATCCAGAAATGCTTGACGGTGCTGCGTTTACTCGCGAGGATCAAGGACTCGAAAAGTCGCCAGACCGTCGCGGATGGGAACGTGTTTCGAAGATATTGCAGACGAACGAGGTCTCTCCGCTTTTGAGAACCATCATTGCAGGTATCATCGGCATGCCTGCCGCAACCAAGTTCTTTGTGACAATCAACCAAAAACGCTTGCCAAGCGCGAAGGAAATTTTGCTTGGTGATTTTGCAAAGCAAAAGACCACACTCAAAAAATGCTCTACACCGGAACTTGCCGCCGTGAACGAATCCGTTTTCCGCTTTATAGAAACGAAAAACTACGATGAGAAAGATACCGCAAAGGTGAATAAAGTGGCGACGAACTTTGCCGCATATTTTGAGTTTCTTTCAGGCGAAAAATTCCGTGAAGCGCAGGCTCATTTCGCAAACTTGTATTCGTCTTCGCTGTACCCGTCAACAATAATGTTCATCATAGTGCAATGCCCTGAATTGTATAAGAAGATAACGGCATTCGTCAAGTCGATTTAAAGGCTGCGGAAACGCTGACGGAATCCAAGAAAAGCCAGGGCTAATTCGATATGGATGTTATTGATAGAATAAAGAAAATTGGCGAACGGTGGTTCTTAACTGAGCCGCTCTTGTTTGCGGTGTACTGCAGTCACGAATTCTACGAGAATGATTCGCTAGATGTGGCCATGCGAACCGGCAATAGAAAGGTCGAATTCGCTCCGAAGCTTTTAAAAAGTGTGCAGAATGCCACGCTAGCGGAATTTTTGAAAATTGAAATGTTCCGCATTTTGCTGAAGCACCCCTACCAGCGACAGCCTCCGTTTGCATCGAAGCCCCTACTCACTCGAGCAAGCGATATCACTATCACCGATGTCTATGAAATCCCGCCGATACTCAAAAAACAAATGAATGGAACGGAATTGAATTTGCCTCGCGGACTATGTTTCGAAGAGTATTACAACTTGCTTAAGGAAACTGCAGTGCCATTTTCGGGAATTTGCGGGGAGCCAAACAACGGCGATGGAAAACAGCACGATGGCGGAGATTCAGGTAAGCAGGGCGAAGAGTGTAATGCAATCAGTTCCGCGCAGGGCAACAGCATATCTGGAGAGCCAAGTGAAAATGGCGGCGATTCTTGCGGCACGCAAGAAAAACTAGATGCGCAAATTTCGGAACTTTGGGAAGAAAATGAGGAAGCCTGTTGCGACATAAACGGATTTATTGAAGTCGCCGAAGCCAGCAACAACTGGGGTTCAATTTCCGGAAAGATGCAAGGCATTATCAAGGCAAGCATGAAAGTCGATATGGACTACCGCAAAATGCTGAGCCTGTTTAAGACTTCGGTAATTTCTAGCAAGCGACGCCTTACCCGCATGCGCCCCAATCGACGTTTCAGCTTTAACGCCATGGGCAGCCGATACGAGCTTTCGACAAACCTGCTGATTGCAGTTGACGTAAGCGGATCCGTCACCGATAAGAGCTTGCAAAACTTTTTCTCGGTAATAAATAGGCTCTTCAAATACGGCATCGAAAAGCTCGACGTTTTGCAATTCGATGCGAAAATTCAAGGCGAACCCGAACCATTAAAAAAGGCGCGCAAGTCCATAAAAATCAGGGGCCGAGGAGGAACAAGTTTTCAGCCTGCAGCTGATTATTACTGCGCACACCCCGAATATGACGGAGTCATCTACTTTAGCGATGGTTACGCCGCGCCGCCCAAATTCAACACCAAGCGCCCAATCGATGTACTCTGGGTGCTCAGCGGAAAAAGAAGTTACGAAGAAAACTCCAAGTGGATTAAGAAGTTAAAACGGAATCGCGTCACATATATTCCTACGAGTGGGTAATTGTCCGCCCGTTTCATACGTCAGCAATTGTCGTATAGGCATAATATATTTACAAGCAAGCAAAGGAGTTTTTATGTTCGAAGACAAGATGACAGATAGTTTTGAATCGTTGGCGGAAAATGAAATCAACAAAGCTTTCCGCTACTACAATTACGTGCGAGAATTTTACGGTTATCTATGCGATTCGCTGGACTTGGTCTTTGAAGACGATTGCAATGAATTCGACCCGGCTTACGCCCCTGCCGAAAAGGAATTTCCACCCGCCGAAGGTATTGATGAAAGTTCCACCGATAAGGCTAAATCACTAGACAAGATGACGCGAGCTATTCGCGCCTACGGAACAATGCAGACGATCGTTGGAGCATTCGACAAAGATTGCATAGAAAATGCTGCAAAAAATCGAGGAATGCTACAGGACACGCACAAGTTCGCGCTTACAAGTATTGCACAGTGGTTCCCGAATCCTAGCATTTGGCGTGAATTTGACGAGCCTGCACAAAAACAACTAAACGAATATTCGGGTAACGCACAATGCGCCGCATTGCTGTTGGAGCCGCTTTCGCTCGAAGATGCAATTCATAAAATTTTTGTGAAGCAAAAGAAATGCCTCGAAAAAATTCTGCCGCAAAAAATCGATAATCTGAAAAAATTGCAAGCCGAAATGGAACGCTCTTACACGGGTAAGGCAGATTGGGCAAATCGTCTTCGCAAGGGTGAATTGACGATTCTGGCATCGCGCCCAGGTGTCGGAATCAGGACATTCGCATTGAACGTTGCAGCGAGCGCGGCACTGGATGACGGCAAAGGCGTTGTCTATTTCAACTTAGATAACTGTGGAACGCGGCGTGGCGATCAGCTCCTTTGCCAGTACGCCAATGTAGACTATTGTAAAATTTGCGAAGAAGCCCTTGATAAAACCGAGACTCAAATGCTCGTAACAGCGGTGGGTAAAATTATGCATTCGCATCTACAAATTGAAGACGCTACCGATATGAGCCTTACAGAACTTGCCCAGAAAGCAAGACTCTATAAACAACTAAAATCATTAGACGTTTTAATTATCGATTACCAGCACTTGCTGAAAATTCGTTCTGGCGCAAACAAGGCGGAATCATTAAAGATGGCAACTTGGGCGCTGAAAAATCTCGCTATGGAATTGAACATTTCCATTCTACTTCTTTGCCCGCTAAGTCGCATAAAATCTGCCGAACAGTCCCCCGTTCAACAATCCGACCTTAATGAAGTCACAGGAATTGCACAAGAATCCGATAACGTTTGGTTGCTCGACCGAGCCTTCCTAACAATCATCAAAATTGCAGACAATTCCACAAAAAAGATTCCTCTGCACTTCACGCACAAAAGCGGATTTACGATAAAAGCTCAATAGATTCCATTAAGGAATGAGGTTTTCAATGAGAACGCTACAGCAAATAAAAAATGATATCATAGCCGTTCAGAAAGAACTGGCGTTTTTCGAAGACAAGCGCGCGATGTTACACAAGGCGCACCTTGAGCTGGTTTCTTTTTGTTGGTTCGATGGGATGGAAATCGATCACGATTCTGTGCCAACGACCAGCCCGAATATTGATAGTATTGAAAACAAAGTCAAGGCAGCGATAATCGCTATTGATATGATCAATCGGACAATCGGAATCATGGAACGCCTGCAACACATGGCTTCGGATGATTATGAAAAGACTTTTGCCAACAAGCAAGAAGAACTCGAATCCTTCACGAAAAACGAAAACGATTCTGAGGAAAAAAGACATCAAGCCCTCAAGGGTTTCCAGAAGATTCGGGATATCTTTCCCGCAGTCGGTGTCGAGTGTACTCTATGGTTTGGCTTTGCCGCCGATGACAGAACCAAACTGACAAATTTATTGATGGAAGCTGATAGGGCAATAGCTAGTCACGATGTGCAGGAACTCAGGCGCGCTTTAACAAAGCTGTTCAAAGATCAGGCTACGTTGTTGAAAAGGCAAATTGACGAGCATCTTGAGCCTTTGAAAAATGAACGTGAACAACTGAAAATAGAACTGAAAAATCTAAGCCCTCACGAATTAATTGAAAAATGTGGCAAACCCTATTGGGTCGAGGTGAGCGGTTCCGAAAAGTTTTTCGTAAAAAGTGGAGCATTCCCGATTCCAAATATTTGTGCGATGGATTTTATTTCGCAGAAAATTGAGTCGCTTGACGCAGATGTCTTCCACTACAAGCGGATTTACGAATATCTTGAAGAGCCTTCTTCGATGCGAATCTTTGGATTCGATTCCAGAGAAGAGTTCGAGCATGTTGTAAAAAAATGGAATGTAACCGATGAACAGAGCGGTAAAGCTGATTGGTTTCGGAGCTGTGTCGCGGAAATAGACGAGAATATCTATTACGGATTTTCAAACGAACTGCTGCCGCAGTGGAAGGCCGTACTTGAAAAAGCCGTTCCGATTCTCGAAAGGGAATCTGAAGAAAAATGGCTAATCGAAATGGGGGAAAATTTACTTCAGGAGCCTGTGATAGAACTAAGGTTAGCTCCGATCCCTGTGCCAGATTTTCTCAAAATAAGTGATAAACAGCTCAAAAAGTTTATGAAATCAGCGAAAAAGTAAGGAGCCAATATGAGATACACGCTAAAAATAGATTTAAAACCGAAAAAGTTCGTCATCAAAGAAATCAAGGGAATAGGCGCAGCTAACGCCTACGAATTCGATAAAACCATTCATCCAGAGACTGAACGTCAACAAATCGACAATCTTGGCGGAGTGATTACCTACCCGGCGGATTTGCAATTCAAGCCAGATTTGTCCGTTGTATCAAGTTTCTTGAGATACAACCGAGCACAGATTTTTCATCGCAGTTTCTGGGCGCGACTCTTCGGCAAGAAACGTGATGTAGTCGTTATAGACTACAACGATTTCAGCAACGATGGTATTTTCAAGGGGCATTTTATAAACCAAGAATCGGGCGAAATGTACGACAACCATTCCGCAACTTTAGAAATAAACGAGCTTTCGTCGAAAGAACTCCTCACCCTGGCAAAATGTATTCTTGACAATCAACGAGGTCAAACCCGTGATAAGGAACTTTTGGTCAACGACTTGAATCAGCACAAGCATTATTTAGTAAGCATTCAAGACCAGCCGCAGAAGCGAATCCCAATTGCCATCGATGGCGCCGCTGTCGATAATATCTCAAAATATTTCGAACCATTCGAATGCGCTATTATCAGCAGATTCCCCCAAAACATCGAAAGCGTAAACGACGGTATTTTTAGCAAAATTCGAGAGTACGCAGAGAGCGAAGAATACAAAAACACCGGTTTTGTTCCGCTGATGTACCGGCGCTATTGGGATCGCAAGCTCTATGCGGTGGCACTCAAGTTGCGTTATGTCATAGCAACATGCAATGACTGCTATGTATTTATCAATACAAACAGTAAGCCTGACTTTTTCAAGAATGTACAGAAACTCGCCAAGGCGTTTAATCAAAAATCTATTATCGTCAAGGAAGCTGCTTCGCAAAATGCGTTCAGGGAACATGTCGATATTGACAACAAGCAACGAGAATCAGTCGGTCGTTTTGTGGAAAACATTCCGCTGACTGAAATTTTGCAGCAAACATTTAGCCAGTCGAGCACGCCATTGCATTTTAAGGACAATGACGAATTAAAGAGAACAATGCAGCTTTGCCTTGATTCTTGGGAAGGGCGGAATAATATGGGCAAATACATGATTTCGCAGATAACCAAGAAACTTATGGAAGAGCTTGGACTTGAATCATAACGAACGGCAACTATAAATTTGTGGGGACATTCACGGTAATGAATGTCCCCCATTTTTTCTACAGTCCCATCGTTCGACCTTCGCGACTGTCCTTGTAGGCGATTTCCGCCTTTAGAGCGTCCATGATGCGGTCTGCAGTGAGTTCGCTTTCGTCGTAGAAACGGAGCGTGCTGTAGACAGCGTTGAAATCACCCGGAGTGAGCATGCGCAAGTTGCGGGCGGCTTCAGGCATTTGCACGTTCGGGAAGAATCCGCGCCACAACGATTCAATGCCTTCCGGCTTGAGGTAGCCGAACTTGACTTTGAGCGCAAAGCGTCTGCGCGATGCAGTGTCGAGTTCGCCTTCGAAGTTGGTGGCGGCAATGAAGATTCCCTTGAAATTTTCCATTTGCGTGAGCATTTCGTTTACCTGGGTCACTTCCCAATTGCGCGATGCACCGCTGCGGTCACGAATCAAGCTATCGGCTTCATCGAGGAAGAGGATTGCCTTAGCTTCTTCGGCTTCCTTGAACATCTTGCGGATGGCTTTTTCGGTTTCACCGACGTAGCTGTTCAGCAAGTCGCTTGTGCGCTTGATGATGAGCTTGCGACCGAGCGTACGAGCGATGTGCTTGGCGAATTCCGTCTTGCCGGTGCCAGGAGCGCCGTAGAGGAGCATGTTAAGACTATCCGGGCGGTCGCCATCTTGCATCTGTTTCCACTTTTCGTCAAACGCGCTCATGACTTTCAGCACGTTCTTCATGTCTGCATCGATGTTCAGCGCATCGAGCAGGTACGTGGGCGAACGGCTTTCCTTGTCGCGGTTGGCATAAACCATGTCCAAGTCCAACAGCTCCGATTGCGCTTCGGCAATGGTACGGATTGCCTTGATGGGATCAATCTTGCAACCAGATTCTACGAGTTTTTTAGCACCGACAATGGCTTGCGTGATGCCGCCTGCGGTAATCTGCAATTCTTCGGAGAAGCGCTTCACAACATCTTGCGGAATGATGGACGATGCACCATGTTCGCTTACCACAGATTCCCAAACCTGTAAACGCTTTTCGGCATCGGGGCGGTCGAAATGGATGGAGTAATTAAACCTGCGGAGCGTGCTGTTTTCAATCCAGCGCGTGGTATTCGAAATCCAGATGACGGGAACCTTGATCTGTTCGAGGAAAAAGTTGAGACTACCTTTTTCGCAACAGTTGAGAATGACGTCAGATTCATCCACGAGGAGAATCGCCTTCTTTTTCTGGAACTTTGTGGCAGCATAAAGAATGCTCCCCATGCGACTGCGGACGACAGAGTTTTCCTTGCTTTCGCGATGTTCACCGACAATGCTAATGTTCGTAAGCACGAGCGGGCGATTGAGTTTTTTCGCGATAGCTTTGGCAAGTTCAGTTTTGCCCGTACCTTCGACACCATAGAAGAAAAGGTTCAAGCCTTCACCAACATTGGCATGTTTGAGCATGTTAAATGCTAGTTCCACTTTCGGATTGCCGTTGCAGAGTTTCTTGAACGGAACAGCATCACCTTCATAGACTCTAAAATAGAGGCTGTCCAAATCGTTACCGGAATGACCGTCCAGGAACATGCCGATGCGCTTGGAAATATCGAGGTCTTCGTCAAGAATGCCCATCTGCTTGAGCGTACCCTTGTTCGAAACAGCGTTTTCGAAGTCCACGTCTGGATAAAGCTGCGGGAAAATGTCCGGAAGCACTGCACCTCTGAACCTGCGGGAGCCGATCATCTCCAAAAGCGAACTGCACTGTTCCTTGTTGAAGAAAATCCACGAGAACATCATGATTTCCATTTCGTCATCGGTCAAATTGAACGACTTCTGCACGATTTCAAGGCGCTTGTAATAAGCGTCATGCACGTCTCTGTTCTCTTCCAGAAAACCGAGCAGTTCACGGACAATGCTATCGTAGAAAACCTTTTGCGACTGCTGGTCAAAAATGCCTTCACCGCACAGGTAATTGCGCACGAAATCCGTAATTTCGCGGACAGAGCAGGAACGGTCAATGACGTCGTTGAAACGCACGACAGCCATTTGGCGGCGCTGGTAAGCAACGCTCATTTCTTCGCTCTCTTCGTTGCAGCGGAGCCTCTTGCCGGCATAATTCCCGTTCGATTCCTTGATAAAGCGTTTTTTTGCATGAAGCGGGAGGCGGTCTTCTTCGGCGTTGAGCTTTTCGAAATGTTCCGAGAGATCTTTCAGCACGCGGGAGGCGCGTTCTTTGGAGATGATTGCAATGCAGTCGTCGGCATCCGGGTAGCTTTTGCAAATTCGCATCATGCGAATCCAGTATTCATAGCTCTTGAGCGTCACGAAATCGAGTTCAAAGTTTTTGCGGGTGCATTCGGTATTCAGGGAATTTAAGACACGACCGAAGTAATTATCTCTCATAAAACCTCCTTTCAAACGGCAATCTCATTTTAAGCCGCAATTATATATCGTTTTCTACACTAAATATGTAAAGAGATTAAATCAATCTTTCGATGACTCATATATAGAAAGCGCACGCGACAAATAAAGTCGTATAAACACGCCTGTCGAAAATTCACAAAAATAGGGTTACACCGGTCGAGAACGACAAAAATCACACTATAGTTTACATTCCCTGTAAAAAGCGCCGTTTTTGTACAATAAGATTTACATTTCGTCCCTAAAGATTTATTTTTACCTTGAAGGAGAACGAAATGACTCATAAGAAAACGATTCATAGAAGTCTTATTCTGGGTAGCGCCGTTTTTATCGCATTCATGTGCTTTCTGCTTTCGATCCAGGCGTACCTCACCTACTCCCAGTCGCTTTATAAACGCTACGACGACAAGCTCAGCAACATCCTAAACTATGCCACCAACCGCATAGACATGGACGACCTTTACCAGAACACCATAACGGGCCAAAAGACCGAAAAGTACAACGACGTGCAACAGTTGCTCAACGGCATGGTCGACGATTTCGAGCTGTTCTACCTCTACTCCCTTTTCGTGCGTAACGATTCCATGTACAATATCTGCTCCGCCACAAGCAAGGCAGAACGCGAACGTGGCGAAGAAGACATGAAGTTACTGGAACCCACAGACGCGTATGAACTTTCTGAAATTCGAAAATTCGCCAAGGCAATGACCAAGGATGAAATTTCATACTTCGAAGAAGATTCCGAATGGGGACCCGCCTACACCGCCTGTAAACCGTACGTCAATTCATTGGGTGTCCATTTCGGCGTCATCTGCGCAGACATATCCATTTCTGAGCTTCACAAGACCGTCAACAATTACGTTTTATACAACGTTACACTGACACTGGGTCTCGGATTACTCTTCGCACTGATTCTATTAGCCTGGTTGCGCCGCAACGTAACAGGACCGATTCTTGAACTCGAAAAGAGCGCCCGCAATTTTGCCGAAAAGAGCCGCGGCAAAAAGTCGCCCGACGAACTTATATTCGACGCCCCAAACATCCACACAAACAACGAAGTCGAATCGCTCTCGAACGCTATATCGCAGATGTCGCAGGACATGCGCACTTACGTCCAAGGTCTTCTAGAAGCTGAAGAACAGGCGCGCTCTGCCCAGGAACAAGCCGAAGACATGACTCAACTTGCCTTCAAGGATGCCTTGACCCACGTCAACAGCAAGGTCGCTTACGACAAGATGAAGGAATCTTTGCAAGAACAAATCGAAAAGGGTGGCGCGACATTCGGATTTGTAATGATAGACCTCAACGATCTCAAGGAAGTCAACGACCACTATGGCCACGACTGCGGAGACAAATATATTTTAGGTTGCTGCCATATATTCTGCAACATTTATAAGCAATCCCCGATTTACCGTGTCGGTGGCGACGAATTTGTAGTCCTGCTGCAAAACAGCGATTACAAAAACAAGGACAAGTTAATTAAAGTTATCGAGTCAGAATTTAAAAAGACCCGAAACAACAATTCACGCAAGCCGTGGGAGCGCTATTCTGTCGCTTTTGGCATGGCAGAATACAAGCCAGGCGATACGGTAGACAACGTATTCAAGCGAGCCGACGAAATCATGTACCACAAGAAAATGGAAATCAAAAATTCATCCAAAGTTTAAAAGCATGAAAGCCTCCCCGAAGGGAGGCTTTTTAGCACTGCTATCTTTGTTTAAAAATCACTATTAAAAATATCGTCAACGCGAATAACATCTAAATCGACAACTTCCATTTTATTGTCGAGATTGGTGCTACTGCCATCATTTAGAACAAGATATTCAGCCGTATTATAAGCAGGGTCAATTTTCACGCTGAATGTAATTTCCGAACGGCACAAGCACCTCTGCGCATTTGTCAAGTCGTATTTCGCATTGACATAAATTGTATTATCAGCCGTTGTGATTTCAAGGCTGTCAATGGAAACATTGCAAGTCATCGTAACATTCTTTATCGTAAAACCAACATTTTCTGTAGACACATAGCGGTAAGCGACCGGCGGAAGCGCGGCATCACTTTTTTCGCGAGTAAACGACTCTACCGAAGCAGAACCATCGAGCATCGGGTCATCAAACGTACGACGGTCTTCGCACTGCGCCACTGCATCCGTAACAATCACACGGGACGGATCCGCCTCAGACGAAGAGGAAACGGCCGAAGACTCAGCCACATCCGAGGAAGAGGAAGCCACCTCAATTGAAGATGAGGACGGCGTCAAAAAATCACTCGAAGAAGACTGTACAGGAAGCGGTTCCGCCACGACTTCATAAACAGTATTCTGATATACCAAATACTTGATGTCGGCATCCAATGGATCGATATTGAACCATACATCATTAATACAATTACATTCTGCAGGATCACCTTCAAAATTGATTTTTAACGTATCAAGTACACGTTGGTTATTGAATACAATGTTTTCATAACCGCAAGCTCCTCCCATGTCCGGAATAACCACATGATATCCCGCATCGTCGGTAACCAAATAGGCTTTGGGTTTTTCCGCAGCCGTTTTCTTCAGAGCATCATTATATGAATAGTCGAAACACCCCTTAAACGCGACAGATATATTGCGTGTGGAATCCAACGCGACTCCACCCCCTTGACCAGCGCCACCAGCAAGCGGAACGGCAGTAGTCACCGAATCATCACTACAGGCAACAAACATCAGTGCGGCAAACGCAGAGCAAGCTACAACCGAAAGCTTTTTCATAATCTTCTCCTTTTAGGAAACCACCAAGTTTTCTCATTCACAATATAGCCATTCTGTTTTGCAAAGTCAATATTTCACGCAACAAAATATTTAAATTTTTAATATTTTAAGCGTTTTTATAAAAAATTCCACAAAATAATTTTCTATATGCAACAAAGCGTTTGATATAGCGAAACACGGCTCCACCCCCTAGCCACCCGCCACTAAATTGCTAAATTTGGGGTACTATGAGCTTAAAATTCGAAACCCCCATTACCGAAGTTCCGCTGTTCCACCAGGGTAAAGTACGTGACATGTACGACCTCGGCGACAGCTTCCTGATGGTCGCAAGCGACCGTCTTTCCGCATTCGACGTGGTTCTCCCGACCCCGATTCCGGGCAAGGGCAAGATCCTGAACCAGCTTTCCCTTTTCTGGTTCAAGCACCTTGGCATGAAGAACCACCTCATCACCGCCGACGTGAATGAATATCCGGCAGTGCTCAAGAAGCACGCCGATTACCTCCGCGGCCGTTCCATGATCGTGAAGAAGGCTAACCGCCATTCCGTGGAATGCATCGTGCGCGGATACATCGTCGGTTCTGGCTGGAAGGACTACCAGAAGACCGGTAAGATCTGTGGTCATGTTCTCCCGGAAGGTCTCCAACTCTGCCAGAAGCTCGAAAAGCCGCTCTACACGCCGAGCACCAAGCCGGATGTAGGCCACGACGAAAACATCAGCTTCGAACAGACTTTCGATATCGTTGGCGAAAAGGTTGCAACGACGCTCCGTGACATGTCCCTTGACATCTACACGAAGGCTCGCGACTACGCCGCCTCCAAGGGCATCATCCTCGCAGACACCAAGTTCGAATTCGGTGAAATCGATGGCGAAACCATCCTCATCGACGAAGTGCTCACTCCGGACTCCAGCCGCTACTGGCCGGCAGACAAGTACCAGGTTGGCAAGAACCAGGAAAGCTTCGACAAGCAGTACGTCCGTGACTGGCTCGAAACTCTCGACTGGGGCAAGACCTACCCAGGTCCGGAAATTCCGCCTGAAGTCGTGAAGAACACGCTCGCCAAGTACGAAGAAATCTTCGTGCGCCTCACCGGCAAGCAGCCGGAATTGTAAGAGACCGCTCGGCTCTATCGCATAAGCAAAAATGTGATTTCGCCTCGCTCTCGCAACCACGCCTCGTTAATACGAGGCGTTTGTCGCTCACGGAGACCGCTCGACTCTATCGCATAAGCAAGGATGTGATAATAAAAACGCGCAGACCTTGATGTGAACCCCGAAAGTTGGACACAACTTTCGGGGTTTTCATGTATAAGAAACACACAGAAAATGAATGGGCCAAGGCCCTTGAACTTTACCAAAAGCATTGTGGACCGACACAAATCTCTAGG
>Ga0310695_10002734_pt1 | contig 36448 bp, 26 predicted proteins | sample RumenRJG_04DNA_FD_203882 | JGI IMG/M metagenome (GOLD analysis project Ga0310695, IMG submission 203882) | Bovine rumen microbial communities from Lethbridge, Alberta, Canada - RJG_04 (v2) (version 2) | ecosystem: Host-associated > Mammals > Digestive system > Stomach > Rumen | place: Canada... | reverse complement strand
GTGGGCGGCCGAGTAGCCCCTGACGGGCACACGGATGATGAGGTCGCAATACTTGTCGTTCTCGTCGCTGCGGTTGTGGATGTCGGCGCCCACCGAGCGCTCCAGAATGTCGCTCGTGGAGTAGTACTTGTCGTTCAGCCCCAGGTCGGTCCTGACACCGATGACGATGTCGGCACCCATCTTGCGGGCAAGGTCGGCAGGGAAGTTGTTCTTGGTACCGCCGTCAACCAGGATATATGGGTCCATTCTCACGGGAGCGAAGACGCCTGGGACTGCCATGCTGGCGCGGATGGACCTGGCCAGCGAGCCATGGTCGAGCACCACCTCGCTGTCGGTCACCAGGTCGGTGGCAATGCAGCCGAAGGGGCGGGGCAACTTGGTGAAGTCGATGTCCTCGGGCTGGCGCAGGTAGTGGCGCAGGGTCTTCTCGACATTGATGCCGCGGATGAAGCCGCCAGCCAGCGTGTCCTGGCTCTTGTCCAGGAACAGGCGGTAGTCAAACAGGTAGATGTTCTGGCGCTCGCGTTCATCAAGCGTCTGGTTTCTCATCGACAAGCGGTCGCGCAGGATGTCGCCCCAGTCCATGCTGTTGACGATGTCCTCGATGTCGGCCGCGTCATAGCCCACGGCATACATGCCGCCGATGATGCTACCCATCGAGGTGCCGGTGACCATGTCGATGGGGATGCCTGCCTCTTCAAGGACCTTGAGGGCACCGATGTGGATGGTTCCCATGGCGCCGCCGCCACACAGCACGACGGCGACTTTTTTGCGTTTGGGTTGCTCTTCGGGTTCGCTCGAGACCGATTGGGCAAGCATGCCCATTACCGGCAGTAGCATGATGAGGAATGAAAGGAGTCGTTTCTTTGGCATATCTGTATGTAATTTTTTGGGCAAAGTTACTTTTTTTTTAATGAATAATGTTACCTTTGTGAATTAAATCAGACCGCTACAGCAATATGAAGACTTATCTTGTGACTGGTGCAGCCGGATTCATCGGCTCTAACTTCGTGAAATACATCCTCAATAAGTATGGCGACAATATCGAGGTGGTTATCCTTGATGCCTTGACCTATGCCGGCAACCTCGCTTCCATCAAGGGTGAGCTGGACCGTCCCAATGTCACTTTCTTCCGTGGTGATGTGGGCGACCGCGACCTCGTCCAGGACATCATGCGCGACTTTGATGTTGACTACATCGTCAATTTCGCCGCCGAGAGCCATGTCGACCGCAGCATCACCAACCCGCGCCTGTTCCTCGAGACCAATATCCTGGGCACGCAGAACATGCTCGACTGTGCCCGCGAGGCATGGTTTACTGGTAAGGACGCTTCGGGGCGCTATACCTATGCCCCTGGCAAGAAATACCTGCAAATCTCGACCGACGAGGTGTATGGCTCATTGACCAAGGACTATGACGAGCCCCAGCCCCTGGAGGTGAGCGACGATGTGCGTGAGGTCATTCAAGGACGCACCGACCTGAAAACCTACGGCCGCCGTTTCTTCACCGAGGAGACCCCGCTGGCACCCCGCTCGCCCTATTCGGCCAGCAAGACCAGCGCCGACCTCATCACGATGGCCTATCACGAGACCTACGGCCTGCCCGTCAACATCACCCGCTGCAGCAACAACTACGGCCCCTACCACTTCCCCGAGAAACTCATTCCGCTCATCATCAAAAACATCCTTGAGGGCAAGAAACTGCCCGTGTACGGCAAGGGCGAGAATGTGCGCGACTGGCTCTATGTCGAGGATCACTGCAAGGGCATCGACCTGGTACTGCGTCAGGGCAATGTCGGTGAGGTGTACAACATCGGCGGCTTCAACGAGGAGAGCAACATCAACATTGTCAAGCAGGTCATCGCCATCATCGCCCGCATCATGCACGAGGAGCCCGAGTATCAGCAGCTGCTCAAGTGTGACCTGGGCGTCATCAATGACGACCTTATCGAGTTCGTCACCGACCGTCCCGGCCATGACATGCGCTATGCCATCGACCCCAGTAAGATTGCCCGCGAACTCGGCTGGTATCCCGAAACCCCCTTCACCGAGGGCATCGAAAAAACCATCCGCTGGAACCTCGACCACCAACCCTGGGTCAACAGCGTCACCAGCGGCGACTACCAGCGCTACTACGACGAGATGTACGGCAACCGGTAAATACCTAAAGGTTTGAACTATAAAAATAATATTCGCAAATTTTGCGAATATTATTTTTTTTGAATATCTTTGCGGCAAATAATTAGGATAATGGAAATCATTTTTGAGAAAGATTATCTTAGGGAACTCTTCTATGAAGGCAAGACGAGTGACAAGAAACATCGGTTTCAGCCCCAGGTCGTCAGCCGATACATCCGTGTGATGAATATTCTGGACTCGGTGGCTACAGTCGAAGATCTGTTTCGGTATCATTCATTGCATTACGAAAAACTGACGGGCGATAAGATCGGACTTGAGTCTGTTAGGGTGAACCATCAATACAGGATAGAATTTAAGAGTTCTTTTAAGGATAACGAGAAAACGATTACCATTTGCAATATCATTGAATTGTCTAACCATTATAAAAAATAGAGGAGAATGGGAAATCTTGGATATGGCGCTTATCCGACTCACCCCGGTGAGGTGTTGAAGGAAGAGATTGAATATCGGGGCATCACACAGCGCAAGCTGGCCGAAACCATGGGACTGGCCTATTCGGTTGTCAATGAGATATTGAATGCAAAGCGTCCTTTAACGGCAAAGACAGCCTTGATGTTTGAGGCAGCCCTTGATGTGCCTGCCGATTCGCTGATGTATCTCCAGTCAAAGTACAATATGCAGACGGCGCGTTCCGACAAATCGATAATAAACACGCTGAAGTCTATCCGCAAGATTGCTGCCGTGCTTTGATAGAAAGGATTGAGTGAAATGATGAGATACCGGGTAGTTTTTGAATATCAGACCGAGGACGGCGCGATGAGCGATGTCTATAACTGCCGCGACGAGCAGTCGGCAAGGGAAAAATTCGCTGAACTGAGGGACAGCCTCGAGCATGCCATCGACCCCGGCAGTTGTGAAGTGGTCGATGAGCCCGATCACTATAGCCTCATCAACCGCGAGGTGAGCTTCTACGGCTATGTGCGCCTGCTGGCCGAGTGATGGAGGTGAAGGGTTGGCAGGCTGGGGTGACGATTTGTCACTTTGGCGATATTTGAATAACAATGGCATATTATTTGAGGTGGAGTGGGGCGGAGACCTCCCTCCACTTAACATTATCATACTGACAATATAAAAATAAACAAAATCATATTATGCCAAAAGGAACTATTGGGGTAACGACAAACAACATCTTCCCCGTTATCAAGAAATTTTTGTACAGTGACCACGAGATTTTCCTGCGTGAGTTGGTCAGCAACGCTGTTGATGCCACCCAAAAGTTGAAAACGCTGGCTGGTGCCGGTGATTTCAAGGGCTCGACCGAGGGCCTGAAGGTAAATATCAGCGTCGATAAAGAGGCCGGAACGCTCACTGTGAGCGACAGCGGCATCGGCATGACCGCCGAGGAAATCGACAAGTACATCAACCAGATCGCTTTCTCGGGAGCCGAGGAATTCCTCGAGAAATACAAGGACACCGCCAATGCCATCATCGGCCACTTCGGTCTGGGTTTCTACTCGGCCTTTATGGTTGCCAAGAAGGTGGAAATCCGCACCCTGAGTTGGCAGGACGGTGCCAAGGCCATGCATTGGACTTGTGATGGCTCTCCCGAGTTTGAGATGGAAGAGTGCGACAAGGCTGAGCGCGGTACCGACATCATCCTCACCCTGGATGACGACGAGAAGGAATTCCTGGAATCCGCACGCATTGAGGGCCTGTTGAAGAAGTATTGCCGTTTCCTGCCCGTGCCCATCATCTTCGGCAAGGAGCAGGAGTGGAAAGACGGCAAGTATGTCGATACCGACAAGGACAAGGTCATCAACGACATCGAGCCGCTGTGGGCCCGCATGCCTGCCGACCTCAAGGACGAGGACTACCTGAAGTTCTATCACGCCATCGAGCCGATGCAGGACGACCCGCTGTTCTGGATCCATCTCAATGTGGACTATCCCTTCACGCTGACGGGTATCCTCTACTTCCCCAAAATCAAGAACAACCTGGACATCCGCAAGGACCGCATCCAGCTGTATTGCAACCAGGTCTATGTCACCGACAGCGTCGAGGGCGTGGTGCCCGACTGGCTGATGCTGCTGCAGGGTGTCATCGACAGCCCCGACATTCCGTTGAATGTGTCGCGCAGTTATCTGCAGAGTGACCGTGCCGTGAAGAAGATTTCGACCTATATCACCAAGAAGGTGGCCGCACGCCTTGAGGAAATCGCTAAAAACCAGCCCGACGAGTTCGAGAAGAAATGGAACGACATCAAGATCTTCATCGAGTACGGCATGCTGAGCGATGAGAAGTTCTGCGAGTCGGGCCTCAAGTTCGCACTGCTCGAGAACACCGACGGCAAGTACTTCAAGATTGAAGACTACCGTGCGCTCATCGAGGGCGAGCAGAAGGACAAGGACGGCAACCTCATCTGTCTGTATGCCACCGACAAGGAGGCACAGTATGCCTACATCAAGGCTGCCACCGACAAGGGCTATGATGTGTTGCTGATGAATGGCGAGTTGGATGTCCCCTTCGTGAGCATGCTGGAGCAGAAACTGGACAAGGACAAGATGCGCTTTGTGCGCGTCGACAGCGATGTGCTCGACAATCTCATCCGCAAGGATGAAGAAAAGGGTCCGCAGTTCACTCCCGAGCAGCAGGAAATTGCCCAAACGCTGTTCAAGTCACAGATTCCGCCCGTCGAAAAGGCCGAATTTATGGTCAGCTTTGCCGCTATGGGTGCCGATGACCAACCTGTCGTCATCACCCAGGCCGAGTACATGCGACGCATGAAGGACATGGCTCGATTCCAGCCTGGCATGAGTTTCTATGGCGAGATGCCCGACATGTACGGACTGGTGCTCAACACCAAGCATCCGCTCATCCAGAAGGTTGTCGAGCAGGCCGAGCAGTCGCTTGAAGCCGAGCTCAAACCGGTGACCGAGGACATTACCGCTACACGGAATGTCGTCAACGCCCTGCGCGACCTCAAGAAGGACAACAAGGAACTGCCCGAGGACAAGAAGCAGGAACTCGACAACAACGAGAAGCACCTCGACGAGTTGCGCAAGCAGAAGGCGAACATCATCACAGCCTATGCCGCCGGCGAGAGCCGCGTGCACCAGCTCATCGACATCGCCCTGCTGAGCAACGGTATGCTCAAGGGCGAGGGACTGGACCGCTTCCTCAAGCGCTCGGTGGGATTGCTCAAGTAATACTGATTACAGAAGTATCAATACAAGAGGATGTGGAAATATTTTTTGAACACATCCTTTTTTTTCTGCATATTGTGTTATGCAGGTTGCTTTTTTTTGCGTATTTTTGTGGCATAAATAGCAGATAAACTGAGAATATATATGCTATTTGCTTGATAATCAATAAGCTGAATTTTTATTAAATATATTATTAATTTTTAAATCACTTTATTTATGAAAAAGTTCTTTACTTTAATTGCTGTGGCTGTTATGGCGTTTGCCGCCCAGGCCAATGTTTTGACCGTTTGTGATGGTGAGGATACCAACAATTATGTCCCCATCTACGGTTTGTATGTTGACACCGAAGGCACCTTTGGCCAGATGATCTATCCTGCCGAGATGTTGACCGACATGGTAGGTTGCGAGATCACCGAACTGAAGTTCTACTCACCCAATATCAACTTCTCTGATGCTACTCTGCAACTTGGTATGGCTAAGGCCGAAAAGGACAACTATGATGACTATGAGCCCATTGAGGGTGCAACTGTTCTTGGCTCCATTACTCCTGAGATGAATGCTACCGAGATGACATTCGTGTTTGACAAGCCCTACCTGTATGAGGGTGGTAACCTTATGGTCGAGGTTCTCGTTACCGTTGCTGGCACATGGAAAGGCACCTCATTCTATGGCCTGAACATGCCCTACTATTACAGCATGATTCAGTACCAGACGACATGGAGCAGCACTCCCTCCAAGTATCATGAGGCTTTCTTGCCCAAGGCAACCTTCACCTACACTGCCGGTACGACTCCCGTTGAGCCCACCGAGAAGACCGGTGCTCCCACCTTCAACGGCTACACCACCGACGGTATCCACGCTTACTTCGTAGAGATCGTTCCCACCGAGCCCAGCACCATCTGGTACCGCGTTCGCTACCCGGACGGCACCTATAGCGATTGGGCCATCTATGAGGACATCCTGAGCTTCACCGAGGACGGCATGTACCGCGTAGAGGCTTATGCAATTGCCGACGGCAAGCTCGAGAGCGATCCCATCGCTTATGAGTTCGTGGTAAGCCCCGCTACCGGCCTGAGCGAGATGGCTGGCGGCAAGACCGTTGCTGGCGTACGCTACTTCAACGCTGCCGGTCAGGAGATGCAGGAGGCTAACGGCCTGACGATCGTCGTTACCACCTACACCGACGGCACCACCAGCACCGTTAAGGTGATGAAGTGAAACCATTGGCGGTAATAGTTGACAGTTAGCGATTATTGCCTAGAATAATTGTGGAGACGCAGGAATTCTTGCGTCTCCATTTGTTTTGTAGCGGCATTCAGCGGCCATCTGGAAAGAATGTATTATCTTTGTGCCAATCAATTATTAGGTTTAGAAGATGAAGAAGTATTTGTTGTTTGTCGTTTTTGTGGTGGCCATGTCGTCGGCATGGGCACAGGTGCCTCAGTTCTCCTCGGCCAACTTTGCGGGTTGGATATATAACAATCCGGTAATTTACTTGAACGAGGACAACATTTTGGCTAACCGCGTCGTGCTTTATAGGACCAGCGCCGGGCAAGACCTTACACTCACCTCGCCCGAGTTCAACTGCAGTGCCGGACGGAGCATCGACATGAATGTCACCTGGATAACCACCCAGTGGAAGGATGAGCAATTCGACAAGAGCAAGGTCGCTTTGACTGCCGCATTGCTGGATGCAAGCGGTGCCGTCGTGGACTCGGTCACCTATGAGTTTGATTCTATCAGCAGGACCAACCATGTGTTCTTTTCGCTCGAGATACCGGCCACGATGCAGCACGCCCGCCTGCGTCTCGCTTCATGGAAAGCCGATGTCAACAGCAGCGGAGCCGTCAGGCAGATGACGGCCAGCACGACGCTCATCGGTGATGTCAATCTCGATGGAGAGATCAGTGTGGCCGATGTCAATGCCGTTTTGTTTGTGATTCTAGGCATAGGTCCTGACACGACCAATGGCCGTGCCGATGTGAACCATGACGGTGAAGTGGGACTGGCCGATGTCAACCGCATCATCGGTTTTATCTTGAATTGACGCAGACACCGGCCGATTGCGTTCAGTTGATAGCAGGAAACCGAAATTATGCCCCAAAATCGGTCAAAATGAATCTAAATTGATACATTATTATAAATATTGGGCCGAAAATTTGTTTTGTTCAGAAATTGTTGTTACTTTTGCTTGATTTATTAGCGATTGAGCCGAAATTAGCGTGATATAAGGAAAGAAAAGGCCTGAAAATCGTGCTAAAACGATATATCATCATGGTTTTCTTTCTTAATGAATGTTAAATTTTGGCTGAATTAGAAAAATATATTACTTTTGCACCAAATTTGTCTAATATAAGTTTTTAAATTTTATTAACATGAAAAAGATTATCTTGACTTTAGCCCTTTTGATGGGCGTCTTTGCTGCTCAGGCTCAGTCTCTGGAGCAGAACAAGTTCTTTGACAACTGGTCGGTAACCTTGAAGGGTGGTGCTATCATGCCTTTCCAGGGTTATGCTTTCTGGCCTAGCGCTCGTGGCATCTTCGGTATGGAGATCCGCAAGCAGCTCACTCCGGTCTTTGGTTTGGGCGTTGAAGGTGAGGCTACCATCAACACCACCAGCTGGGAGAAGGAACCCAACTATTGGGGCCCCAAGAGCCCGAACATCATCGACCACACTCTGGCCGGTATGTTTGGTACCGTTAACCTGAGCAACCTCTTCGGTGGTTACAAGGGCATGCCCCGCTTCTTTGAGCTCGAGGGCGTGATTGGTGCTGGTTGGCTGCACGCTTTCCACCGCACCGAGTCGGCTGATGTTTATGGCAATGACTACAACAGCTGGTACACCAAGGCTGGTGCCAACCTGAACTTCAACTTCGGTGAGAGCCGTGCTTGGACCTTCAGCCTGAAGCCCAGTGTTGTTTGGGACATGAATGGCGACATCATGATTCCTTATCGTCACAATCTGCCCGCTCGCGCTACTTGGGAGGGTGAGCCTCGCAACGGTAAGAGCCAGATGAACGCTAACCACGCAGCTGTAGAGCTCGAGGCCGGTATCACCTACCACTTCAAGGGTAGCAACGGCGAGCGTTACATCACTTTCTGCCCCTACAAGTACAGCCAGGATGACATCGATGCTCTGAACGGTCAGATCAACGGCCTGCGCAGCCAGCTCAATGGCCTGCAGGGTGACCTCGACGCCGCTAACGCCCGCAACGCTCAGCTCCAGCGCGACCTGGATGCTGCCAAGAAGGCAAAGCAGCCCGAGCCCGCTAAGGTAACTGATCCCAACGCTAAGTACATGAACATCCTCGTTCACTTCAAGGTGAACAAGACCAACATCACTCCTGATCAGCAGGCTAATGTTGAGCGTGTTGCCATGTACCTGAAGAACAATCCCAACGCTACCGTTGAGATCAAGGGTTATGCTTCACCCGAGGGTCCCCACGACAACAACATCCGTCTGGCCAATGGCCGTGCAGAGGCTGTTAAGAACATGCTCATCAACAAGTACAAGATTGATGCTAACCGCATCAAGGCTCAGGGCTGTGGTGAGACCGACATGTTCAAGGAGCTCAGCTGGAACCGCGTTTCGATCTGCGAAATCATCGTTAAGGACTAATCCCCGATCGAACTGACGGTTAACCTAACCAAGACTCCCCGATGGCATCTGTCATCGGGGAGTTTCTTTTTGTGCTGGTGGCTGATTGATGTCATTGTGTGCGGGCGTGCTTACAGGTCTTTGCCGCAGGCGATGGGGTAAGGCGGCTTTTTTGGCATGCCTTTAGGTGTTATTTCAGCAGAAACCCATATCTTTGCAATTAAAATAGAAAAGAAGAACCAAAAACAAGACCTTTTTGACAATGAAAAAGACTAAACGACATGGCTTGATGCTGCTGTTGGCATGCTTGGTCTTCCCCCTTGCCGCCCAGCAACAATTCACGCTCGAGGACTTGAACTTCGGCGGGAAGAACTACCGCAACATGATACCCCGGAACCGTTCGCTCACCTGGTGGGGCGACCAGTTGATCCACCTGTCGAGTAGGGGCGACACCTGCTGGACGGTGGACCCCATCAAGGGCAAGGAGAAAATGTTGTTCACCCTCGAACAGCTCAGCAAGCGGGCCGGGTTGACCGGGGACTCGGAGCTGATTTCGACGGTGGTTTCATTCCCTTATCCCGACAAGCCGCTGGTGATGACCTACAATACGCAGAACGAACGCATGCTCATCGACTTCAAGAAGGGCAAGGTGGTGTGGCGTCAGCCCGTGAACGGCTACCAGGCGAGCGAGTGGAACAAGCAGAGCCGTGCCAACGCCTATGTCAAGGACGACAACCTCTATGTCACCGATGGCGACGGCAACACCCGCCAAGTGACCAGTGACGGCTCGCGTGACCTGGTCTATGGCCAGAGCGTGCACCGCAACGAGTTCGGTATCGAGGGCGGCCTGTTCTGGAATCCCCAGGGCACCCGCCTGGCGTTCTATCGCATGGACCAGAGCATGGTGACCGACTATCCGCTGATCACCGTTCCCGAGCTTGACGACAGCGCCCATGTCATCGCAACGCCCGCTCCTGAGAAATACCCCATGGCGGGCCAGACATCGCACCTGGTAACCGTCGGCGTGCTTGACATGGCAACGGGCGACACCGTCTACCTCAAGGCTGGTGACCCCACCGACCGCTATTTCTCCAACATCTCCTGGAACCCTGACGGCACCATCGTCTACATGATGGAAGCGCCCCGCGACCAGAACGAGGTGGACCTCGTGGCCTATGATGCCGTGACGGGCAACCGCCAGGCTGTGCTCTACCACGAGAGCCACCCCAAATATGTCGAGCCGCAGCATCCCATTACATTCCTGCCCTGGGACAAGGAGCAGTTCCTGATGTGGAGCGAGAAGGATGGTTACAACCACCTGTACCTGTATGACACCCGCGGCAACGAGGTGCGCCAACTCACCCGTGGCGAATGGGTCGTCATGGACCTGCTGGGCTTTGATGAGCAGCAAAAGGCCGTCATCATCAGCGCCAATGCCGAGAGCCCTATCCAGCAGAACCTCTACCGTGTGGACATTGCCACGGGCAAGATGATCCGTGTTGACGAGGGCGGCAATGGCTGGCACACCGGTCGCCTGAGCGCCAGCGGCCACTACCTCATCGACAGTTATCAGGAGCCCAAAGTAGCCCGCAACATTTCAATTATTGACACGCGCACGGGCGAGGATATGCGCTATTTCACTGCTCCCGACCCATGGGAGGGCTATGCTGTGCCCGACTACCGCTGCGGCACCATCAAGGCTGCCGACGGAGTGACCGACCTGTACTACCGCCTGGTGCTGCCCCCCGACTTCGACGAGAACAAGAAGTACCCCACCGTGGTCTATGTCTATGGCGGTCCCCATGCCCACAATGTGGACGCGCGCTGGCACTGGGGCAGCCGCAGTTGGGAAACCTATATGGCACAGCGTGGATATGTCCTGTTCATCCTTGACAACCGCGGCAGCGAGAACCGCGGACGCGACTTCGAGCAGGCCACCTTCCGCCAGTTGGGACAGGTCGAGATGCAGGACCAGATGTGTGGCGTGGATTTCCTCAAGACGCTCAACTATGTGGATACCACTCGCTTGGGCGTGCACGGCTGGAGCTTCGGCGGCTTCATGACCATCAGCCTGATGACCAACTATCCTGATGTGTTCAAGGTGGGCGTTGCCGGCGGCCCCGTTATCGACTGGAAATGGTATGAAGTGATGTATGGCGAGCGCTATATGGATACTCCTCAAACCAATCCCGAGGGCTATGCCAAGGCCAGCCTGATCAGCAAGGCTGCCGACCTCAAGGGACGACTGCAGATCATCATCGGCCTCAACGACCCGACCGTGGTGCCGCAGCATGCCTACAGTTTCCTCAAGGCGTGCATTGCTGCCGGCACCCAGCCCGACTTCTATGTCTATCCCGGTCAGGGACACAACATGATGGGGCACCAGAGCGTGCACCTGCATGAGCGCATCACGCGCTACTTTGACGACTACCTCAAGTAATAACCATCAAATCAAGCTATCAGTTATGAAAAAGTGTAATCTTTGGGCGATGACAGCATTTTGCCTGTTAGTCGCCATGTTGGCCGGTTGCAAGAGCGCCAGTGCCGTTCAGATTTCACCCACCGACGATTCCAGCCAGTTTGTCAGCATTACCGATGTGGTACCCGACGCCATCCTTGAAATCAGGTATTTCAGTACCTATAACTTTGTGGGTGCACGCATCGACGGCTATGAGGAGCCCATTGCATTGTTGACCCGTGCTGCAGCCGACAGCCTGCGAGCCGTCAGCGACGACCTCAAGCGCCACGGTTATGTGCTCAAGATATATGATGCCTACCGTCCGCAGATGGCTGTGGACCACTTCATGCGCTGGGCTCAGAATCCCACCGACACATTGACCAAGGCCTATTTCTACCCTTACTTGAACAAAGAGGAAGTGTTTGAGAAGCAGTATGTCGCCAAGCGCAGCGGCCATTCCCGTGGTTCCACGGTCGACTTGACCATCGTTGACATGGTCGCCGGCAAGGAGGTTGACATGGGTGGCACCTTTGACTGGTTTGGCCCCGAGAGTCACCCCGATTACGGCGGCAACCCCGAGACCTTGGAATATACAGGTCCCGAAAGCACCATTACCTCAGAGCAGTTTTATAACCGAATGATTCTGAGGAGTGCCATGATGCGACACGGATTCAAGCCGCTTGACAACGAGTGGTGGCATTTCACCCTCAAGAACGAGCCGTTCCCTGATACTTACTTTACTTTCCCCGTCAGGAAACTTGTCAAGTAGGTCCAGGCCTGTAACATTAGACGGCACGAGGCGCGCTGCATCTGATTATGATGGCGCGCCTCGTGTTTTCTTGGGGGCGGCGGGAAGGTCAGCAGGCCCCACCCCTCGGTTACAGTTCCGTGTAAGGAATCTTGACGGTGCAAGATTTGCCTGTTTTTGAGCCTACATATTTGTAGGCAATGCCTTTGCGGGCATTCTTGCATTCATCGATGAAGTCTTGATATTCAGGGTCGCTCTTGACTTCGGTCCTAATGTCAGATTTCATCTGTTTCTTGATTTCGCTTTTCAATGCGTTGAGTTCATCAATGTCAACAATGTCTTCATCGCACTCGGCGACATAAAGCAGGCAATCACTTGTCAGCTGCATGTCGGTCATGATAATGCCATCATCAATTTTCGTTGGCAGGCTGCTTTTGGCATATTCGATGGCCAATCGCAGTACCACGCCTGGGTCATCGCTATCGTCACTGGTATTGTTGTCGTCTGGATCATCGACAACCCATTCGGATGAATCATACTGGGATGAATCCAGATAACTCGTGCTGTAGTCGTTAGTATCGGTAAAATATAAGATGAATCCGTAGATGAAGGTTACTATGAGTCCTGTGATGATGGAGGCAATCATCCATGTTTTGGCTTTTTGGGCAGCATTCGTTGCCCTTTCATGGTCACCCGCATCATAGAGGGGATTCACTTTGGATGCATAGACGATGCTGACGATACCAAAAGGAGGACAACAGAAGATGGTGGAGAGGATAGCACCCACCAGATGGTTAATTGGGCTTTTGATAGTCGTAATCAGCCCGTGGCGTATAGTTTGCAGTGTGGTTGTTGGCTGGCACCTGTGGGTGGGGCTGTGCGAAATACGGTGCGAGTTCCGGCACTTGGTTGGCAGGTGTCCATTCGTCCATCCAGTAGGCCCACACCGGCGTCGTGCCGGTTACTCCCTTTGAGAGCAAGTCGGCGGCATCGACGGGGCCCCGCTGCTCGTTCTGTTCATCAAGGTAATAAAATAATAGTGGTTCATAACGATAAAGATTAAGTTGATGAAGAAATGTTATTGAGCGCAAAAATAATGCAAGTCGGGAGCAATAGCAAGAAAAAACTTGTTTTTATTGCTCAGGTATAGCCCTGTGTAGCAATACCCCAATAGTGTAGAAAGCATCAAATGCCCTAAAAAAACGATTCACCCGGGAGAGGGTGAATCGGAAAATTTCAGGGTTTCAAGTGTAGCGGTTACCATGCTGTGGTATCCTCAGGATAGTAGTCTGCCGGTGCTACCTCGACGGCGGCGCTGTCGTAGACTTCGTCTGAATCATAGTAGTCTGATGAAGCTGGCTCCACGGCTTCAGTGGTGTCGTAATCGTAATAACCGCTGTTATAACCATCATAACTCGAGTTGCTCATGCCGGCGACAACCATGATGATGATGGCGACAATCCATGCGATTGCAGCAGATATAATGCTCCACCTGACAAAACTCTTGGATTTCTTGGCTGCTTCCTCGGCCCCCTCATAGTCACCCCTGGAATACCGCTCATCCACACGATTGGTGTTGATGAGGGCGAGAATGCCGAGAGGCAAACAGCAGAACAAGGTTGACAGAATAGCCCAGACCATATTGGAATCGGGTTTCGGTGGCTTTCCTGACTGACCTTGTTGAGACATTGCGCCGTAAGCCATCGCTGGCTGCCCATGTTGTGGCACATAGGGACCAGCAGCCGCCATCGGGCTTTGTACAGGGCCTCGCTGGTAAACCTGCTGGCGGGGTTGCGGGGTGGGACGGGGCTTCGCCGTCATTTGGTTGTTGAGGTAGTTGAGGATGTCATTGACCGACTGCGGCCTCTCGTTGCGGTTGGTCCTCATCATCCACTGGACTAAGCCGCGCATCGGTTTGCTGACGCTGTCGGGATAGGGGAGGGCGATGTGCTTGTCGGGGGTCGTGTCCTCGTTGATGTCGCTGGGCATGGGGGGCTTCTTGTTGCTCAACAGGTTGAAGAGCGTTGCTCCCAAGGCATAGAAGTCGGTCCACGGGCCGAACTTGTCATAATTCATGTCCATCTGTTCCACGGGGGCGTAACCCTTGGTGTAACTCACGGCACTTGTCGAGATGGCTCCACCCTTGCTCGGGTCAATCTGCTTGCTGGCTCCGAAGTCGATGAGCTTGACCACGCCTTTCTTGTCCATCATGATATTGGCGGGCTTCAAGTCCATGTGCCACAGGCCTTGCCTGTGCACCTCTTGCAGTGCGTCCAGCAGCTGGCGCAGTATGTTGATGACTGTGGCTTCGTCCATGGGCTTGCCCTCGCGCTTGAGCCTGTCCTTCAAGTTCTCACCGTCGATGTAGTCCATCACATAATAGGATGTGTTGTTCTCATCAAACAGGTCATAGACCCTGACGATGTGGGGATTATTCAAGTCGCAGAGCCGTTGAGCCTCTTTCTTGAACTTGTCCCTTTGTTCGTTGAACTCTTGCAACTTGCCCGTATTGCTCACTCTCACAGAACTTTGGTCGTTTTCTCGCTCGCTGACATCTTTCATGAAGAACTCCTTGAGCGCGCGTTTGCGGTTCAGGTTGAGGTGGGTCACGACATAGGTGTTGCCAAAGCCGCCACTTGAGAGGTAGCCATCGATGCGGTAGGTACCGTGCAGTATGCTGCCGGTCTTGAGCATCAATGACTCGTCGATGTGTTTGTTATTTGACATGATTGAGTGATGTTTCTTGATATTTGGGACAAAGGTAATAAAAAATGGGGAAAGAATTCCTGAATGTCAGTTTTTTATTCATTTTTTTGGCAAACTAATATTCGATGTCTGTTAAAAATGGTGGTTGATATGATATTTAATTGGAAAAGAATTTGTAAATTTGCAGCGTTGAGGGTTGTGGAAAAATCAGCAGGTTTTCCACACGATAGCATGTGTTCTGCAATCCTCAAGAAGCGATGTGGATTTTATAGGATAGTTTTTTAGCGCAATAATCATTATGTTCAAATCAGGTTCTTCAGGACTTGCTTTACTGTTAACGATTCTCTCGCTGCTGGTGTTTGTGTTCTTTGCCTTCATGGGCTTGGAGTATCTGCTCGAGGGCAATCACTTGGTCGCTGTGCTCATCTGCCTGGGTGGGGCGGGGTTGTTGGGACTCTGCATCTGGTTGGCTTGCTGGGGTAAGTCTACCAGGAAGAAACACAAGGGCTTCGTAATCGAGATCTTTTCGCTGCTGGTGGCAGCCTTGCTGCTTTATTTTGGCAGGACTCCGTTCTCGCATTTCATCTATGTCGTGGACCACAAGGAGGAAATCGACAAGCTCGTTATTGAGGCCCGTGACAATGCAGGCCGCATCGATACGGCCTATCTCGACTATGCTGAGCAGCGGCTCAAGGATTATGAGCGCATCCTCAAGAAAAGCACTAATAACGACCGCCATGCGGTGAGCCTCAAGACTGCGAGTCTCAAGCGCCGTCTGCTGCCCCAGGACTTGTCGACTCTGCGCGAGGAGCGCAAGGCTTGGCTCGACGGGCTGCGCCATGTGAATGTGTGGAACATCGCCACGGCCAGGAACCTGCGCTACATCCTCACGGCCAGTGATGACTGGATCGGGCAGTATGCCGAGGTGTCAAGCCTTATCTATGAGGGAGAGAAATGTGAGCCTTTCTCGATGACCAGTGATGACATCAAGAGCCGTTACCAACAGTTCACCACACCGCGCTCCCCCGATTGGATGAGCACTGTCGCGATGCTCGTGTGCTGCCTGCTGATACTCACTTATTATATTCAATGTCTGCGTGCCAAGAGCAGGTTCCAGGGAGGCCACGCCTAATGTGATAATGATTGATACGAAATGAAAGCCGAAATCAAGAAAATACTTGTCAGCCGCAACAATTGTACGGTAGCTGCTATCCAGGATTTGCTGGCCGAGAAGGTTATCGACACAAGGGAGCTCTCCGCTGTGCTGGGTGACGATATTGCCGGCAACCTGTGCAACCTGTCGACACATGGTGTTGCGGCATCGATTCAGCCGGGCGGAATCTATGAGGACTATGACTCCGGCAATCTCGTCGTGCTGTGGGGTGCCCGCTCGTCGGGTAAGTCCTCGGTCATCGCGTCGCTGTTGACCCTCGAGGGGATGACGCCAGTGCTCCCCAAGGGCAGTGACAACAATTCACGGGACATCGCCAGCCGCATCCAGTCGATGACCGGCATGTTCAGCCGCGAGGACGGTTATCAGCGCTTGTTGGGTATGGATTCCCCTCTGGTGGAGACCTACCACGCCCGCTACAGGAAAGGGATGCGCAACTATCCGCTCACCTTTGTGGAATGCGGTATCGAGAATTGGATTCATGTCAATGAACTCTTGGCGGCCAATAGCCGCCAGATACATCTCTTCTGCATCGATTGCCGACAGGATATCGACGCACAGGTCGCCGACCATAAGCGCGTGACCGAGTTGCTCATCAGGGCTGGATATCTGCAGCAGGCATCGGGAGTCTATGTCCTGGTGACCAAGGCCGACCTGATGAATGTCCCGGAACTCTACTGGGACAATGCTGTGCAGACGCTGGTGACAACATCGGTGGCATCGGGTTTCTGGCGCCTGATACGCAACAAGTGCAAGGAAGCCTACATCTATAACGAGCAGCCTGTAGCGTGCAGCGTGGGCGACTTTGTGTTAAAGGATTATGCCCGATTGAAACACGACCACACGCGTCGGCTGTGTGAGGAGTACATCCTCCCCAAGTGTGAGCACAATCACTGGGGTCTGTTTAAACTGTTGAAGTTGGGCAGCAAGAAGATGGCTGTCGCTATCGCTATGTTGGCGCTGGTGCTGTTGGGCGTTGCCGGCTATTTTGTCCTCAACGCGATTGACACCCCGCCCACGAGGACACTGCTCCCCTATGACTACTCGGCCGACTTCAGTGCTGATGTCAGGAACAGCTTGGCAAGTGGCACCGACTATGCCAGTGCCAGCGATAGTTATACCCGATTGCGCATCGACCTCGAGGCGGAGCACGGCATCAGGTTGAAGGACAAGACCCCGTTGCTGCCCGACTCGGTCTATAACCGTTGTGACAAGAAATTGTGCAACGCTTTTGCCGAAATCATGAAGACCAAGATGCAGGTGTTCTTTGAAAACGGCAATTGGTCGTCCGATACTGAATTCATCAACAAGGCACTGTCGCAGTTGCGTGAATTGAACAACCACCGCCACAATCTGAATAAGGAAAACGCCAGCGATTGCCAGCAATACAGGGATTACCTGGTGTGCTACACCGATACAATCAAGAAAGTCATCGATATGGCCTATGATTGTACCTCATTGAGTGATGTGAAGTATGTTGTTGGTGCCGCTGAGCGGTGCGCCGACCGTTATCCTTACAGCAATGATATCCCATTGAATGACGAGCTTAGCGATGCTGCCTATGGCGCCTACAGCAGTTGCACCAACCTTTTTGTCAGTCAAGGCAATGACTTGATTAGTAGTTATAACAGCTGGAAAAACTTCAGTTGGTTTGATAGAGATAGGGTTGCTGAACTTGCATCTTCAATGAAAAAACTGAAGGCTGAGGCCGAATCACTGCTTGAACACATGCGTGAACATGATAAAGACTCGCAGTATGAGGATATTATCAGTAAGCTGGATAATTTGATAATGAATTTGGACGAGGCGTTAGTTTAAGAAGTAAAACCGCACAAGTTAAGATATGGACACTAAAACACCGTTTACCAATTACATTGCCATCGGGGCGGCCATCCTGCTGTTGCTGGCGTGCCTGTTCATGACCGGGAAGATCAACAAGAAGATGGTCCTGGTCATCGACCAGATTGAACTGGCTAACCGTGACACGCTGACGATAGGCCAGAACAGTGATGTCTTTTACAATAATGTCCCCAAGGATTACCTCACCGTCTGGAAGGAGGGCAACCACTACCGATGGAAAGTCAATGACCAGTATCACGACTCGTTGCAGTATATCAAGATCAACAACCATAACCCCAATAAGTTTATCATACGCAACGACGACTCGCAGCGCATCATCCTGAACTTGCCCACCAGCTATCGTGACACCGTGCTGTTGACTGTTACCGGCAAGGAGGTGTGGAAGGCTTGGAAGAGCCGATTCCCCAAGCAGAAACAGGTCATGGCGCGCCACTTTGCGACCAATTTTGCCCTGGCCAATGACAGCGTTGCAGCATCAGACAGCCTCAAGTCATTGTACCTCAATCAGATGCAATGTCACAATGTGCGCTCGTTCTTTGACAACGACGATGGCGTGATGAGCCTCATTATCCTTGATGAACTCACCCAGGTCAAGGAGACTGACAAAGATGGCAAAGAGGTCACCCATGGCTTCGTCAGGACCGATACCACATCCAACGAGGGCATTGAGGCCAACCATATCAAGGTGCAGTTCTACACTCTGGGCACACATTGCTATCTGGATAAGTCGCCCGAGGATGGCACATTCCAGATCGAAGGCGTGAACCATGTGATGAAAGCCTCGGTTAAACTCACCGAGTGGGGCGCTGGCCATGTCATGATTACCCCGGGCAAGCACGATAAATCGATGGTGCTGTCTTTCCCCAAACCCATCACCTTTGTGGGCACGGTGGACTCGTTGCGTTCCAAGTCGGCGCAGTCGAGCGGTATCATCACGCTCAAGCAGAACAACAACTCTTTCCCCAACAAGAGTGACCTGTACCTGCCGGCATTTTCCAATGCCATCAACTTCGACCTGTGCAATATCGAGTTATCCCACAAGAATGATTCGGTGGTTATCCGTGACAACAGTTTCAAGACCGCTTTGGTCCAGAATCCCAAGACTTCGCCCCTGCCTTTCTCGGTGGTTCCGGCGTTCACCAGGGTAGACCTGCACTCGGGCAACGATCTGCTGCATGCACGCGTGGGTTTCATCCATCAGGGCTTTTTCCTGTCCTACCTGTGGTTGCCGTTATTCGTCTTCGTCATGCTCATGCTCACCATCTGGCTGCCCTGGAGTCCGTTGAAAGTCTCCAAGGTCGTCCTGCAGAATAGCCACAACCCGGAGCAATTGAAGCGTTATCGCGGTTACTTGTCGCTGCTGCTCGTCATGTGCATGCTCTACTGCGTGTGCAAGTCGATGATTGCCATCAAGTTGAGCTATACCTACCCCTACTTCGAAAAACTGACGGGTATCACACCTGTTGCCACTGCTGCACTGATGCTGCTGTTCTTTACAGTGGCAATGCTGCTCAACACGCAGTTGCTGCACCGCAATGTCATGAAGAAAGACCGTCGAGGCAGGCTCAACAAGAATCTGTTCCCGCTATGGTTCGCCTGGGGCATGTGTGCATTCATCTTTGTTGTCTTGCTGTATGCATTCTTTGTCATGCTCGACAATCAGGTGAGCCGCACGGTGCTCGATTCCTACTTCCGCTCCGAGACTTTCATCTGGAAATTCTGGCACTGGCCCAGCAAAGCCGCGGTCGGTGTGAATGATACCCACCGCTCGGTAGTCTATACCCTCTTCCTCATCGAGGCTGTGGCACTTGCCCTATGGCTGGTTCTGAATGTAGCCCATAAAGCCGTCTTGGGCTTGTGCAAGACCCTGGTGGACAAGTGGAACGAGATGGTTTCTTGGATTGTTGGCCTTGTCGGTCAAGGCATTGGCAAGCTGCAGTCCCTCAGCCAGTACAAGCGTGTCGAGAAGATGCTCCTCAATTCCGTTCCCGACAAATTCCAGCCTGCAGCAAGCCGTCTGGCCCTTGTGCTGGCTATAGCGGCAATCATGCTGGTTTACGGCTTGATAGCATGGATAACACCGTTGCCCGGCATTCCCGGCATCCTGTTGCTCATGTTGCTGGTGGTGGGTATTGCTGTTGTCGTGCTGGACTTTGTCTATGATGCCTTTATCGGTATGTTGAAGGTCTTGTTCCCGAGCCACTTCCTGTTGTTGATTGCCATCATCATTGCCGGCACGACAATGGGTAACTTTGGCACCGCGTTTATCACCTTGGGCGTGATTGTCGGGTTGAGCCGGGCTTTGTCGGTAACGGCAGCCGAGTTGTCATCCACATCCTCCCGCCCCCGCTATACCATCTTGACCCAGATGCTGCTGATCGTCATTGTTTACACCATCGGCGCGATGGTGGGCGACAATGGTTACATGACCAACTTCCTGGGGTTCGTGATGTGCATGATCGCCTTCTTCTTTATGGTGAAGCGTCCGCAGGTCTACACCAGCCGTCTTGCGGGCAAGGAAACACGCAACGAGAAGAAGTGGGTGACCTATACACTGCTTGTGGTCTGCCTGTTCGTGTGGCTCTTGCCCGTAATCTGCAGCAAGGCATTCAACCCCGAGAATGTGGATTACAGTCGCATGTCGCGCCGAGTGATGCTTTACTCCAACTTTGACGACTTGCAGCGTAGCGGTTACCGTTACAGCGAGAGCGATGCCGAGTTCATGGTCATCATGAGCCACTACATGCAGGGCGACAGCCTGGGCCGTGCTGACCGCGACCCGCTGTCCAACGAGGCCCATTTCATGCACCCCTCAGTCAGCTCCGGGCAGTCGCCCGTAGCCCTCAACGACCTGAGCGTGCCCATCGCTTTCTTTGGCTCCTACCACAGTTTCTTGACCCATGTGGTCTACTTCTCGCTGCTGGCGCTCCTGATGTGGATTGTAATGCGTCACACCATCGATTATGTTGACCGCACCAAGCCGCGATTGACGCGCACGATGCAATGGCGCCTGCTGGCCATGTTCATGTGGGTGGGCACCAGCCTGTACATCTATTTCTCCTACATTGACTGGCTCCCCTTCACCGGCCGTCTGAATCCCGGATTCGGTGTCGATGCCGTGGGCGAGGCTCTCGAGACAGCTTTCTTGCTGGCCTTTATGGGCACTGTCACCGCCAGGGACAAAAACGATACGAATTAATTCACCTAATCAATCATCATACGACTCATGAATATCAATTTGCCAAAACCGCTTCGCAAGAGATTCTTGCCTAAGTGCATCCGTCTCGCCGTTGTGGGCAACGCTTCCAGCGGCAAGAGCTTCTTGCTGAAGGATATCATCGACGCCCTGCGTAGCATGAACTGCGCATTCTATACTTCTGAATCATTGGAATCGGAGGATGGCTTCCAGTATAAGCCCTTCAGCAACTACGCGCCCAACCAGAAAGGCAGCGGAGGTCAGACGCCATTGTACGCCTGCCGCCACGAGGACCACTATGGGCAGCTGGTTAAAGGACCCGATTTCAAGTTTGACCTGAGTTTCCTGAATATCCCTGGTGAAATTTTCCGAGAGGACATGCTGCAGTGTTACATTGAGCTGAAAGGCCAACTCTCGGCCAAGAAGAAACTCTTCACCGTTCACACCTATGTCAACCCCGCCGGTGAGACCCGCTGGATTGTCAAGCCCAATGCCAAGGTCTGCAAGCTGGAAGAAGACCAGACGGTTACCGCTCCCTCATCATCGGGCAAGGACGCCTATCTGCAGCGTTTCAAGCCATGGGGTGAAATCTACAGGGAACTTGATGTAGCCCGCTTCAAGGACCAGGGACAGAAAGACATCCGCGGTGATGAATTGATGCTCAACTTCTTCAAGTATGATACCGACTCGGTCATGCGCAGCATCTACAACCTCATCGAGAAGAGGGTGTTCCCTAACTTGAGTTTCGAGGCAGTGGACTTTGAGGAGAATCAGTATGACCTGAGCTTTGTCTTCTTCCACTATTGCACGCTGGCCACCGATATCGTCATCTGTGACAGGGTGTATACCCATCTCGACCGCAAGGCCGAGGAGCAGAACGAGAAAATCGGTTTTAATGACTTGACCGTGAAGCTGTCGCAGTTCCTCGATGCCGAGAAGCTGGCCAACCAAATCAAGGTTTACATGGTGTTCAGGAATGTCGACTTCCTGCTTCAGGATGCTGATGTGGAGCAAGCCTATATGCAACTCAATCAGCGCTTGAAGGACCGGGGCCTGTCGCCCGACCATCGTCGCAATATCATATACTCACTGTTCACCTACCTGATGTTTGACCACATCGGCTATGACATGCGTGACATGGGTGGCTCGATGGAGCACATCCTGGGCATTGACGAGGATGCTCTCTTCAAGATGAGCAATGATGAGGATACCGAGGTGGATGGCAATGAGGAAAAGGAGGAGAAAAAGAAGGAGAAAAAGGAGGAAAAGGAAAGCGACAAGATCGACAAGGCCTTCATCAGGCATCTCAAGCAGCGCTATATCGACATCAAGGGCAGTGAGGACCATGTCTTCAATGCCGATAACCTTGAGGACCACATCAGGGCGAGAATCGGCGGCCAGGGCCAAGCCTTCAGGATGCTGTTGGCACAGACCGGATGGATGCCCGAGAGCAATGACTCCTTTGTACCCCATGTCTTTTTTGCCTGCACGCCCATCACCGAGGACTACCGTGTCTACAAGAACGGCCTCAAGAGCAATCCCGACCAGGACGAGTATGACTTCTATCGTGAGGGCTCTTCGGTCAAGTTCGGCGACATGGGCTCGCGTGCCTGCTTCGGCAGCTACCAGTTGTGCATGGATATCTTCAACAACCACGACATCGGCTCGTTTGACTACGGTGCCATGCTGCAACGCATCTGTGATATCGGTTAAACCTGTTTTCTCTCTCATGTGACGACTATGAGTCTATTGTCCAAACAACTGAGCATCGCGGTCATTGGCGCACCATCCAGCGGCAAGAGTTACTTGCTGTTCGACTTGATACATGCGTTCCATGTGCTGGGATACAGGCCGCAGGAGCTGCCGCTGAATTATAACTACAGCAGTTTCGGCACCTTCTTCTATGACACCTTCAATGTCGACACTGGCGGCATGAAGGGTACTGAGGTGTATGCCAGCCGCCCCGAAAGCCATTACGGGGCCCATATGTCGCACAAGCGCGGCATGGACTTGTGGGTGAATTTCCTGAATATCCCTGGAGAGGCTTTCAGCGACATGGATGTCATTAAGGACTATTTTGCCCTCAAGGAAAAGATTGAGCGTGCCAAGCATGGCGTGTTTTTCCTGGCGACTTATCGGGCCCCGTCGGGCCATGAAATCAAGCTCGTGTTGCCCAGCCGTGAATTCAATCTGTCGGGCTATCCTGCCGTACCCGTCGCTGGCCGTGTGCGCCATGTCGAGTATATGAGCTGGGAGAATATCCATGCTGTGCTGGACGAGGGCGATTATCAGGAAACAGGAAGCCGTGACGACATTTCGGGAATTGAACTGTTTTCGCGTCTTTCAGAAATTCTGACCGATTCGGTGAGGCTCTGCCTGCTTGAAAATTGGAACACATTAACGGGACGGCCCGAAGACCTGAATCACTATGATGAAAATGTTATCAAGCATTTCTATCCGTTGTCCTATTGCCAAAATGCAACCGACCTGATTATCTGTGATAATATTGATGCCCGCGAGAACACTGCCCAATTGTCGCTCGAGGTGGGCCATTACTTGGACAAGCTCACCGGCCATGCCCCTAATGTGTATCTTGCCTACCGCAATACCGATATCCTGCTCGGCGGCAAGATCGACTCCTATAAGGATGCTCTCGGCGCCGCAGCCGTGAGCGAGGTGTCAAGGCGCAATCAGGCCTACTCGCGCTTCATCGACGAATTGATGCCGGCGCTTGCAGCCGACGACGGCGGTTGGCTTGGCAAGGAGATGGCCGAGCGCATCTGCCTCAGTGCTGGCAGGAGCAATGGCTTTGCATTCAGGGAGTTGCTGGCCAAGAGCCTGATGCGTAAAGAGAAAAAGGTTCTTGACCCTGTCGACAATAAACCCCTGCCGCCACATGTACATTTCACGGCAACGCCTATCGACGCGGATCTGGAAATCTATCAGAATGACCCGAGTGATGTGACACGATTCATCCTTGACAACGGGCAGGTCGTCAAGTCCTTTGTCCACGAGACCAACCTTGATATGACCCGGCATGCCTGCTGGGGCTCGCTGCAGCTCCTGATGGACCTGCTGGAGCAGAATGACTGTCTGCCGTCAAGCCTGAAGAATGATTTGACCGAGACGCTGAACTATTTCAATAGCAATCAATAAATGTGTTATGAGAACAACCATCAATATACCCAAACGCGCATCGGGCGCAAAGAAAGACCAAATCGGTGACGGCACCCTGTTCTACACGGGTGAAGTGAGCGATTTCAATAAATCCTTGAGCGGATGGTTCATCGACAACCCGCCAGTGCTGTCCCAGAAACATGCCAGCCTGGTTTGGAGATATAACCACGGCCTTGACCGCTACATCCTGATTCATGTGCAAGGGTCTCAGGTCGTGAGTGAATCGATGGGGCGTTACTACCCCTTCAGGGCTGGATATGAGGTCTCACGCGATGACATGAACAAAATCGGTTTCAGCCTCACATCTCTGTTTGCTGCCTTGCCGCGCATCGCTACGATGACCTATGGCCGCGTGGACCTGGAAACTGTGGTCGAGGAAAAACGCATCATGCCTGCAGGCCCCAACTCTTCAACGCTGGCTCACAATATCATGGCTGCCATTGTGACCGGAAAGAGGCTGATGGTGGAAATCACGCCCAAAGGGGATGGTTCATGGCGCGAGGACGGCATTTTCAAGTGTCTGGAAATGGACACCGTGTTGTCGGCCATCGACAACATGGACATCAAGCTGAGGCGCTATGCCACTTTCGCCTTCTGCGTGGACGAGAATTTTGAGCCTGTACTGGATGGCGTGCCTGTCGTTTTCTATCGTGCGGGCTGTTCCGTCAAGCCTGGAGAAAACGACCTGCCCATGACCTGGCAGGAGGTGGTTTCCCGCAGGATTTCCCTCTCGCCGCAGCAGTCCAGCCTGGCCACGGTATTTCCTTATCCCGGCGCCAATGAGCCGTTGATGACTGCCGAGGACATGTTGAAGGCCTACAGCGTGTTTAACAAGGATGTCTCTAAACTCAAGGACAACGAGTGGGATACCTGGTTGAAGATGGGGCATAAACTGGCCGAGGTCGCCCCGGCCAACTGGCAACAGTTCAAGACCTATTACGGCTCGATGAACGGAGCGGTGAAGAAACAGTTTGCCATGTTGTACCATGCCGCGTCGCTCAAGTGGGACATCGACGGGTTGACCCAGGAATTGTTCAGCGCCGTCAACAATGCCCAGCCCTATGACGACAAAGAACGCCTCATGCTGCAACGCCGTGCCCTGCAGGAGTATCTGGAGAATGACAAGTTCGGATTCCTGTTTGCCGACGGGGTCCCCGACGACATGCTCGACGGACTGAACGCCAAGTATCTCGAGAGCCTCAATCTCAACAGCATCGGCTCGGTCGAGAGATGGTATGGAATCTACAAGAAGCATAAACGCCTGAAAGAGCCTGGAGTGACCGAAGCCTTTGCAAGCTTGCTCAAGACCCATGCCTCTCAACTCACCGACATCAAGCAGATTGTCGCATTCATGGCGCGATATCCCTTCGTCCCTGTTGAGGCCTACCGCAAGCCTGCGACCATCAAGAGCATACCCTCGACCCGTGAACTGGAGGATAATCAGGCCAAACTCGTCAAGAAGTGGATTGCCGATGCTTCCAAGGGGGTCTCGTTCAAGAATCTGGGCGAGGTCATTGACCTGCTGACCACGATCAAGTTGGGAGATGATTATGACCAGATGAAGGCCGAGAGCCTCAAGAATATGGACCGCTCGACGCTCATGTCGCTGCTTGCTGGCGTCAGGGAGGCATCTCAGGTCGACCGGATTGAGTCATTGCTTGAGAAGTCCGAAGGGCTGGCGAAATACTGGAGCGACTTTAAGGATATGGTCAAGCCCGCTGTCAATGAATTCCTGTTCGGCCAGAACGGCAAGTGGAAACCGTCGTTCATGCTGGATGTGAAGAATTGGGACAAACTCGCTGCCGTCGAGGAACATGCGCCTAAGGTGTTTGCACTTATCGAGGAGGCCTTTGTCGGCGATTTGGAAAATGCTGGAAGTGACCAGGTCAAAGCATTGGTCGCCCCGGTCACCAACTATTATACACCGCTTGAGGATGGTTCCGGCGGACATGAACCCAACCGCTTGGTCGAGTCGTTCCTTGAGTGTTTAAAGAAGATAGATAACGAAAAAGCAATAGAATTAGAGAATATTATGAAATTATCAAGAAGCGGCGGCATTAAGTCGCTCCTGTTGGGTGCACTGTTGGGCCTTGTACTGGGTGGCGCCCTGGGATTTTTAGGGTATAAAATGATGTATCAGAGTGATGGCAATGCTCCCACAGCATCCGAGTCGAGTTACATTGTCAAATTCCTGCCTCGGGAGAAACAGAACATGATGCTGATGCTGGCAGCCTTGCCCGACAGCATCAATGAGGTGTACATGGACTCGCTCACCTTGTCGATGGACAGTGTGCGCAAGGACCTGCATTTCCTGCAAGCATGGAACAAGATGTCGTTGCAGTCGCTGGAGCAGATGGACTCGGCCAGGCTCAGCATCAGTCCGCTGTCCGATGTCGAGGAGTTCCAGCCCGATGTCCCCAGAGTCATCAGCAAGAAGTGTTCGTTGTATGACATGATGACCGCCAGGGTGTTCAAGGTGGACAGCATCACCGTGCTGGGCAAGGGTGTCACCTTTGCCATCCCCAGCGACTCGTTGCTGGGTGGGCAGACCGTGACCGCCTTGCCTGCCGATTACTATTTCAAGGTCATCAATTACATCGACACACACCTGCCCAAGGATAAAATCATCAATCTGCCGTATTAATCTATAATCTACGGGACTGTTTTCCCACAAGGACTATAAACACAAGAATTATGGAACCGACATTATCCAACAGAGGACTGCCGCAGTGGAGAAAAAGGATGGTCTATTGGGTTGCGCCCACATTGCTGGTGCTCGCCATCGGCCTGTCTTTCTTCAAGCAGTGTACAGCACTGGGCCGTGCAGCCGACAATGACACCTATGACCCCCAAGAGAACGGGGCCGGCTTTGTTACCAAGGCCGATTCAGTGTTGAGCCTGCTGCTGTCGCCCGCCTGCGCCGACACGGCGGTAGAGGCGATAGACCTCGCGTCGTTGAATAAACGCTATAAGGCCTTGGAGTTTGCCTTGCCTTTCGGTGAGGAAGGCGGTGCCTTTATCGAGTCCAGCAACCTCAGGCTTGTGGGCATCCATCCCGAGTTTATCAAGGACGAGAGCCTCAGGCGGTTCTATTACAACAGCCGCCTGCCGCAATTGCTGGAGCGTCAGGCCGAGCATTTGGGTGAGAGTTATTTCGACATCCGCTGCACGGGCTATTCCCCGGACAAGAAGAAGCGCAATAATAACACTGCACAAGTGCGTCCGGTGAAGATTGAATCTATCTCGCTGATTCCATCCATGTTCAAGGTGAAGATGACCAAGACGCCGTGGACGGGTGTCATCGTGGGGGCACAGAATTGCATCTTCAGCGATCCGGGCACCATCTTCTTGACTTACGGCAACAGTGTGCTGCCCATCCACAACGACTCGGTGCTCGACACGGCCCATCCCATCAACTTCAATGCCATCATGAACGAGGGCATCCTGCTGTGGACGCGTCCTGTCGAGTCAGGGCAGAGTGAAGGCAAGCCGGAATCCATCGATTATTACAGTTATTACAAGGCTGCATTTGACGACCGCGGCCGTTCCCATAACATCCGCATCAGGATGCAGGAATCCCGACAGCCGGGCGTGAAAGCCGACATCACCATGGCCTACTCCAAGGGCAAGTTGAGGATTACCCACTCGTGCGGATTGTTGGTGGTCGACAGCAAGAAGACCTGTAAGTACCTGAACAATGTCAGGGGTACCGATGTCACTAATGTCGACTTTGAGGACGGCATGAAAATCTTGATGTACACCGTTCAGGATAACGACCTGAGCATGAAGTTGGGCGAGATTACCTTGTCCAAGAGCAACCCCATACAGATGCTGTCCTACTTGACGCAGTCCAGTGTGGGAGTGGACCGTTTCTACATTTCGGACTACCAGACCGACCTGTTCACCCAGCAGCTGCTGCAGGGACTGTCGCAGCACTTGTCCAACCGCGAGAATGTGGATACTGTCAGGCTCACTATCGATCCGTTGCTCTCACGCGAGTTTGAGAGCGAAATCAAGGATTATGTGGCCCAACTGCGCAAGACAATAAATGCCCAAAAACCCAAGTCACAGGTCAAGGAACAATACGACATGTCGGTGACCATCATGGACATGGCTACGGGCGAGGTGCTGGCTTCGCCGTTCTATACCACTTTGTTCGACAAGGCTGACTTCCCCGAGATGTTGAAACTGACCACGCGCAACCCGTCGTTGAGCCGACGCTCGGTGGGCTCGACTTTTAAGCCGATGGTCGCACTGCCCGCCGTCCTGGCCATCCCCTCATTGGTCAACATGGACACGAGGAATCCTGCTCGGTATGGAATGCCGGACTTTGATAACAATAAGGCGACCTTCTTTGGCAGGCAAACACATGCGTGGGCCAAGGGCTCATCTTCTCACTGGGGAGGTTGCAACTTCGCTGAATTCTTGAGCCATTCCGACGATGTCTATCCTGTCGCTCTTGCCGCCTTGGCGCTGAGTGATGAAAAGGCTAGCGGCACCACAACGCAGTTGCCTGTCAATGGCAGCATATCCTATTTCACCGATAGGGGCAATGGCGGTTTCTTGAGATTCAAGAACGAGAACGAGGATCAACTGGTTCTTGAGAACCAGCCGTTTATCCACAACCTCTCGGTTCTGTATGATGTCAATATCCGTGAGAGTGCTGGCGATGCGCTTTATAACCGCACGACCGACATCAACCTGTTCCGCCAGTTGGTGGCAGGCATGAAGAATTGGGATGAACGCGTCTATGGTTTGCGCGAGGTGTCCCCTGAACCCACCCAACTGCATATCGACCGTTTTGATGACGGTGAGGATTTCCGCGCGTTGCTCGTGCCCTGGACTTTAGGCCAAGGCGACAACATGTGGAACAGTGTGAAACTTGCCGAGGCCTGGGCACGCATGGTCAGTAAGCGTGCTGTGGGTGCCTCATTTATCCGCTATCCTCAGGATACGGTCTTCCCCTCGCTTGTCAACGACTCGTTGCACACATTTGTTGATGGAACCGATTACAAAATGGCATGGAATTCTTTCTTGAACGAGTTCATGAAGGCACAGACCGGTGGTTTGTTGGGCCCCATGAAGACCGCTGTTGATGGCTTGAACGAGGGACTTGTTGTCTTCTCCAAAACGGGTACACCTGACGCCTATAATCCCCCGATTGACATCCCTCTGTTAGGTGGCCATGTCAGGAAGATGGACATTGGTATGTACTGCTTTGTCCTGACCAAGGATAAAACCTATCAGGAATGCATCCTGAAGGACAAGCCTTCCAAGGGTATCGTTTGCGTCATCAGGATTTCGCGCACCTATGAGTGTAACCGTTGCCGCCCTGGCAAACCTTGTTCTGCTTGTGAGCATTACTGGGGATTGAAATCAGAGCATGCCCACCAGTTCTTCTCGAGCTCACAAGGTAAGGCTCGACTGCGCAAATTCTATGACATGACTAAGAATTACTATTAATTCGTGAGCAATAAATCCAGAAGAAAAGGATCTAAGCGCCGTCGCACGCGCCGCAAACGGGTGTCGCCTCTCAAAGCGTGGTGGCGCCGCCTCAAGCGCCGCTTCAAGGCCCACCAACTTGAGTTTGTGCTCGCGCTCGTGGCAGTGGGTGCCATTGCCGTCGTGTATCACAAGGTGGATGTGGGACGCAAGCATCGCACCACGGTGGTCTCGACCAAGTACAACGGCATCGATGTATCGAAGCATCAGGGCAAAATCAACTGGGAACGCGTGGCTAAGGACCAGAAGATACAGTTTGTCTATATCAAGGCCACCGAGGGCGCTTCGGCAGTAGATAAGAATTACCGCAAAAATTTCGACCAGGCCAGGAAAAACGGTCTGTTGGTAGGCAGCTATCATTTCTTCAACAGTTACAAGACGCCTGAAGAGCAATACAAGAATTTCAAGCGTCAGGTGAAGAAAGGAGAGCAGGACCTCATCCCCATGGTTGATGTCGAGGAAGCCGGCAACAGCAGGGCCAAGCGTGATGATTTGCAGCGGCGCCTGTGGCGGTTTATGGAGCTGGTCAAGGCCGACTATGGCAAGTATCCTGTGCTCTATAGCCAGTACAAGTTCTACAACGACCTGCTCGCGCCCGATTTCAACAAGTGCATTATCTTCATCGCGCGCTATGGCAGCAATGTGCCCACGCTGAGGGGTGGGGGAAAGTACAACATCTGGCAGTATACCGAGCGAGGCAAGGTCGATGGTATCAATGAGTATGTGGACCTCGACCGCTTCGAGAACGGCACCACCATCGACGACATCATGTTGTAATATTCCATAACCAGTGATGAAGAATAAGCTGAGAATTTACCTGTGGTGTGTTGTGATGGCCGTCTTGCTGGCCTTGTTGCTGCGTGAGACCTGGGTTATCGTGGTCGAGCACATCATCCTGCCCGACTGGCAGCACTTCTCTTGCGACAGGTTGAGTTGGCCCAATTTGTTCAAGCAATTCAACATCGGGCTCTATTGGTGGTTTGCCCTAGGATTTTTCGCCTATCTGTTGACCCGCAAATTCCTGGTGCGGCATAGCCGGACCCTGCGCTCGACATTTAACTTCATGGAGACTTTGTCCCATGAGTTCTCACACACGCTCGTCGGCATCCTCACGGGACGCCGCGTGCAGTCGTTCCATGTCGAGGAGAATACCGGACAGGTGGTCACCAGCGGCTCTGACTGGAATCGTCCGTTTGTGTCGTTGGCGCCTTATACCTTGCCTTTCCTCACTTACATCGCACTGGCACTGCGCACGCTCATCGCTTGGCACAACACATGGCTTTTTGATATCCTTATCGGGCTGACACTAGGCTTTCACCTGGTTTGCTTTGCCCGCGAGACGCACCTCTACCAGACCGACATCAACCGTTTCCCATCACTCTGGTTCCCGCTCATGTATATCGCTCTGTGGGCTGTTTTCAACATCAATGTCATCGCGGTCTCGTTCTGGAGTAGCAAGAATGTTTTCACCGCCCTGTGGTGGGTGTTGCAGCACCTCTTCATCTGGTGACAATAGGGCTATACCTCAACAGGGTGCTGTCGATGAAGCTGATGCTGGTGCACTTGACCATCAAGATGGTCTTGACAAACACAGCAAGTTTGATGACTGCCATCTTCTGCAGTTCAAGGAAACGGTTGTAAGGCTCCGTCTGTTTCTTCGCTTAGCGATTGGCAGCTCCACCGCCGAAGATAGGTCTGGGTGGCAGGACTATCGTGATGGCGAGTCCTGTTGTGGTCACATACCCGTCGACGAAGGATTGGGCGATGAAGTCACTTGTCCCCTTTTTACGAAGTTTTTCTTCTTTAATGTTTTGTTTTCCTTTTCGGAGAGGCCGCAGTTACCAATGTCCTATAATGCGACGAGGATATGAGGATAATAGTTGTAAAATCGACAGTTCTTATATAGAAAAGTCAGGAGTTGGAAGTCGTTTATGGTGAGAGTTGTAATTTTAATATGGATTCGTTTGTTTGGCAATTGGGTTCAGATGGTTTTGGGGCGTTTTTAAATGAAGTCGTTGTGGTACAACAACATACATGACACGGAGATTAAAGAGATGGAAATCTAATTGTATTAATCATCGTCTTTGTCGGCACTGTCGTATTTGTTCATACCGTGTTGCATGGCCTTCACAAAGTTACGCCGGTTCTCTGCCATTACTTTCTTTTCCAGTTCGTGCCCGTCAAACCATGTCCAAAACCATGAGGGTACAAGACTTGGGCGTATTCCACATAAAGTATATCTTTTCTTTTCTTTTTTTTCCTCATAATCTTCATCTAGCCCATCCAAAATATCCTGACATAATTCTGCATTAAAACCACCATTAGGGATTTGTTTGTAATATTCGATTTCTATTGGTATATAATGTTTTTCCATATATTTAAATCTGTCGAACACATCATCGATTTTTAATGCGTTTTCAATAAAAGTGTTGATTTCCTCTTCCCAATTCTTGGAAACATTCTTCAATCTTTCTATATACCACGCCATAACACAGAACAAATTGCTTTCAGCAAGTACAGGGTTTTCAAAAATACTGAAGTCGAGTTTTCCATATAAAGTGTCCAGTATAGCGAATTCCGTCTTATAAACAGGTTTAAATTCTTCATTCTTCATAGTTGTGTCAGTTTGTGAGTTTATTATTAATGCTTCAGAAGTAAGATTCCGTTAATATTAAATATTTTAATTCGTTAAAAAAGGTGGCTCTGAAGTTTACTCATCTTAGAAAAAATGATTACTTTTACAGTTAAAGACTAATAAAGCTAAACCTTAAAACCATGTGCAAAAATACACGTTTTATTTCAGAACTAAGCTTGTTTTTCAAGGAAAAAATAGAGAACAGCGCAATTTCAAGTATTTAAAGTATATTGGCAGTTTAAAAATGCATCAATGTGTCGGACAAAGTTATCGGGTTGTCGATGAAAGTCAATTGCAAGATGACAAGTATTCAAGTCCTGACTCTTCTCTTGCTGTTCCCTCAGTTCGGCATTGCTGGTGCGAGTCATTTCAAGGATTGCCAGTTCTCCTGCAAGAAAGACTTGTTCTACAGTTTCCTCTTCGACGAGTGTATTCGTTGGCGCAACTTGATGACCTGTGTGAGTCGTCAACTTGTCAGGAAGACTCCGCAGTTTCTGGCAAGAAAGGCGAAACCACCACATGCTTTGTCGTGGATGGCACAGATTTTCAAATACAGGCTGAAAGATGGAACTGATAGGCATGGCATGGTCTCATGTGGAGAACAAGAGGAAACTTACAATTGAATGAGTAAAATATTATTTTTGGATATTGATGGCGTCTTGAATACCGAGCGTCAGCACGATTATTGCGTATTTCGAGAATTATCTTTATTTTTGTGACCAAATAACAATAATCTCGAATAAATAATTGGTTCAAAATTATGGCAAATAATGACATTCAGCCTTCGAATAATGCGAAGCTAATTCTTACAAAGGCATCAGATGAAGAGGTGGCAAAAGGGGTTAATGATGAATATGGAGTGAAATACAGTTCAGATGGGAAAAAACTGATAAAAGCACCTAATGGCATACAGGACTATATCATCAAGCCAAGAACACAAGTGATATGCGATGACGCCTTCAGTGATTGCATTGGTTTGACGAGCGTGATAATTCCTAATTCCGTAACGCACATTGGGTTTGAAGCCTTTTTGGGGTGCACTGGTTTGACAAGCATTGAAATCCCCGAGTCTGTTACGCACATCCATCATAACGCTTTTGATCGTTGTCGCAATTTGAGAAGCGTCACAATATCAAGTCCAGTCATTTATTTGGGAATATGGGCATTCAAAGATTGCCGGAATTTGAGAGATGTTACTTTCCGCTATCATTCAAATTTTGAACAGAAAATTAATATAGAAATAGATGAAATGGCATTCATGCGTTGTCCTATTGAGTCATTGGTTATTCCCATTAGTCATGAAGAGGAATGGAGTAGACATTTCATAAATCAATTGTAAATACACGCAAGTCTAAAAAGGATAGTGATGATTCTCCATCCTGAAATGGTTTATGATTTTTAATGAGAAAGATTCTATTTTTGGATATAGATGGGGTGCTGAATACTGAGCGTCAGCATGATTATTGCGTTGAACGGGGCATTGCACCTGTTGACGGCTTTAGCTATTCTTTTGACCCGGAAGCCGTTGCTAACCTTACTCGGATAGTGGAGCAGACGGGTGCTGATATCGTCCTCTCATCTTCCTGGAAGTACTGGGGGCTCTCAGCGATGCAGAATATGTGGGCCAATAGAGGGCTGCCGGGGAAAATCATCGACATCACGCCCGATACGGTGAGTGACGATATGCTGCTAAGTGTTGACCTGGACATGATGTTGCCGGCAGTCAAGGGCAGCGAAATCAAGGAATGGCTGGCCACCAGCGGCAGCCAAGTGACTCGTTACGCCATCCTCGACGACCAGTTCGATATGCTCCCGGAGCAGCAACCCAATTTTGTCCAAACCGACCCAAGGGTCGGCATCACCGGAGAAGATGCCAGCAGTGTAATCGCGATACTGACTGATAAGGCCACGGTAGCCGGGCCGATCGAACAAAACATCAACCGATAACACAGCAACAGGACAATGCGACTTGTTGGGAAAGCGAACTGGAGCGCAGTATGTAACTATTCAGCCAAAACACCCGCCACCAAATATCACGCTAAGTCGCTAAGTTTTTGAACTTCAGACAATTATCATAGTCAAGAGCACGGGAAATTAGAAGAAAATTAAATTTTAAAATATAATTTGTTCAATTTCCCGAAACATGGCGGCACCTCAGCAAATCGAACAAGTTCGTTTGCCTTCGGTTTGCACATGTTTTCCCGCCCGAGGGCGGTTAATATCACCAATGGGCCAACTGTGATATCATTGCCTAATAAATGGCGTAATGTGTAAAATATTAAACTCTTAGCGACTTAGCGCGTTAGCGTGAGAGAAAAGGCTGAATAGTTACCCGCAGTATGCTTTTCCATTAATTACACATAATCATCGGGTATTTGCCGTGAAATGTGGTGCTGCAGTCGTTTTTTTTGTTATCTTTGCACATCGTCCCCCGGCAATTGTTTTTCGTGGGACCCCAATTGTGAAAGGAGGAAAATCGTTATGGGAAACAAGCAATCAGATATGAATCGTCGCCGGTTCCTGCAGAAGTTGGGACTTGGCGCTGCAGTGATGGCTGTGAATCCGCTGGGTGTCCTGGCAGTAGAGAAAAGTGGACCGCAAGTCGGCGATGCTGGTGAAGCGATGAACCAGATGACCTATCGCGTGCAGCACCGCTCGGGCGACAAGGTCTCGCTGCTGGGCTTCGGCATGATGCGCCTGCCCGACGACCAGGACGAGGTGAACCGCCTCGTGGACTATGCCATCAAGCATGGCGTGAACTACTTTGATACCGCCCCGATGTACAAGGGCGGACGCAGCGAGACGATGACCGGGCTGGCCCTGAGTCGGCACCCCCGTGACAAGTATTTCGTTGCAACCAAGATGTCAAACCAGAAGGAGAGCCTCTGGTCGCTTGATGACTCCCGCAAGATGTACGAGAAGTCGTTCCGGGACCTGCAGGTCGATTACATCGATTACTATCTGCTCCATAGCGTCGGTGGCGGGGGGATGGACACGCTCAAGGGCCGCTTCCTCGACAACGGTGTGCTCGAGTTCCTGTTGCGGGAACGCGAGGCCGGGCGCATCCGTCACCTGGGCTTCTCCTACCACGGCGATGTCAGCGTGTTTGACTTCCTGCTCGACCACCAGGACGAGTACCATTGGGATTTTGCCCAGATTCAGATGAACTTTCTCGATTGGCGTCATGCCTCGCTCAACAAGTCGGGCTGGAGGCAAGACGCCGATGCCGAGTACCTATATGACAAGATGGAGAAGACCGGTGTGCAGACCGTTGTGATGGAGCCCCTCAGGGGCGGTGCGCTTGCCACCATGAACGAGGATCTCGTTCAGCGCCTGACCGCCATGCGGCCCGATGACAGTCCTGCCACATGGGCATTCCGTTGGGTAGGTTCTCATCCTAATATCCTCACCACGCTCAGCGGCATGAACCAGATGAGTCACATGGAAGAGAATGTCCGCACTTTCTCGCCGCTCGAGCCGTGCACCGACACCGAGAACAAGGTTCTCGAGGAGATTGCCGATGTCATGGCAGGCTTCCCCGTCATCCCTTGCACCGCCTGTGAGTACTGCATGCCATGCCCCTACGGAGTTGACATTCCCGGCAACTTTGCCTATTACAACGAGGCTGTTGCACAGGGAATTCTCCCGTTGCCCGACAAACAGGCGGCCGACTACATGGACCGCAAGCAGCAGTTTGCCGACGGCCTGCGCCAGGCTCTGCCCGATGCATCGGCATGGGCCACCCAGTGTGTCGACTGCGAAACCTGCCTCAAGAAGTGTCCGCAGCAGATTCGCATCCCCAACCAGATGGCCCGCATCGTCGAGACCCTCAGGCGAAGATAATGATGCTCGCTTCTTTCAAACAACCTGAACAACTGCTTTTATTAAACAACTGATTAATCATCCGCGCTCCTGCTATAAGGGTCTGCGAATTAAACCCTAACTTTGCGGCGATGGAAGTATGACGAATAAACTTTCATCGCCGCACGGCTTTTATTACCTTTGTCGTAGTAAGGTAATGATTGACCGCCGGGGAGATAGCCAATTAATTAAAC
>Ga0310695_10002733_pt1 | contig 36455 bp, 36 predicted proteins | sample RumenRJG_04DNA_FD_203882 | JGI IMG/M metagenome (GOLD analysis project Ga0310695, IMG submission 203882) | Bovine rumen microbial communities from Lethbridge, Alberta, Canada - RJG_04 (v2) (version 2) | ecosystem: Host-associated > Mammals > Digestive system > Stomach > Rumen | place: Canada... | reverse complement strand
GTAGGATAGGCGGATTTTTACGTGCGCCTGTCGGACGGGCTGTTAGCCGAGTGTAATCTTCTCTACGTCGACGGGTTCGTGTAGGAATATCTGTGCCTGTTCCTTGAATTTGTCGGGATTCTCCGTAGTCAGATAACGGACGGTGTGCCCCTTGGAGCATTTCCGCTCAAGGGCGGTGTTACGCACGAAATAGTCCTTCAGGCTCTCAGCCACATATTCGCCCTGAGGTACCACACGGACGCCGTCGGGCAGGTACTTCAGGATTTTCGGCATCAGCAGCGGGTAGTGCGTGCAGCCAAGGATGATGGCGTCAATCTGCGGGTCGAGGTGCATAATCTGGTCGATACGCTTCTTGACGAAATAGTCGGCACCAGGGGAGTCGGCCTCGTTATACTCTACCAACGGCACCCAGAAGGGACAAGCCACACCGCTGACGGTGATGTCGGGCCATAGCTTCTGGATTTCCAGGTTGTAACTCTCACTCTTGATGGTTCCCTCGGTAGCCAGCACACCGACATGGCGCGTCTGGGTCAACGAGCCGATGACCTCTGCCGTAGGACGGATGACGCCTAAGACACGACGGTCAGGATCCCACTGCGGCAGGTCGTTCTGCTGGATGGAACGTAACGCCTTGGCCGACGCCGTGTTACAGCCGAGGATGACGAGATGACAGCCCATCTCGAACAGACGCTGTACGGCCTGACGCGTGAACTCATAGACGACATCAAACGACCGCGGACCGTATGGTGTACGGGCGTTATCACCCAAGTACAGGTAGTCGTACTCGGGAAGTAGCTGGCGGATGCCGTGCAGGATGGTCAGTCCTCCGTAGCCGCTGTCGAAGACGCCGATAGGGCCTGGCTTACTTGAGAGCATCCGTAATCATCTGGTTGATATCCTCGCCCATCAACGGATGGACGAAGGGCGCTGCATTGGCGTCGGTATTCACAATCACGGCAAAACCGTGCTCAAGGCCTATGCTATTGAGCACCTCGTTGAGCCGCTCTTTCAGGGGAGCCATCACCTCAGCCTCAGCCTTCTCTAACTCGCGACGGCTCTCGTTCTTGAAAGCAATGTTACGCTCCAAGAGTTCCTTCAGCTCCGTCTGGCGCTTGCGCAGGATGGTCTCTGGGAACTCACGCTGGCCCTCCAGGAACTCCTCGTACTTCGTATTAAAATCCTGCTCCACCCGCTGCAGCTCCGCATTGTATTGCGCCCTCAGGTCGCTGAGCTTCTGCTGCGCCACAGCATAGTCTGGCATCGCCTTCAGCGCCAGCTCATAACTGAAATAACCAAACCTAAACGACGGTATACTGTCCTGTGCCGAAACACACAAGACAGCACACACGCAAACTATCGATACTAATAATCGTTTCATACAGTCCACTAAGTTTTAATCATTGATTGCTGCAAAAGTACAAAGAATAAATGAACTGAACAAATATTTACCCAAAAACTTCACCCTCACCTCTTACACCTGGCACTTAACAGTCAGAAAATCAGGGGGTGTCTTTTCGAGTTTGGTGACACATATAGTCGCACCAAAGGTGACACCAACTGATCATGGCCGACCGTGAAACATTTACGAGAGGCCGTGAAATTTTTACGAGAGGCTTGTACGTTTTTGGGTTTGGCGTGAAACATTGGCGGAAAGGGTTGGTGCGACACCTGGTGTGACCATTGGTGTGGGCACTGGTGCGACTACCCACCGCTGCAACTGCCTGATAATCAGTATCATGTGTGCTGGGTGTCACCAACTTTCGCCATTTCGGCTTAGGCGTGCGCACACGCACGCGAAGAGCCCGTATCTTTGCATCGCCGTTCGGCACTTCGACCATCTACCGCGTGGTTGTCGCAGTCCACCACGCCATTCCCCTTGGTGTCGATATGCTAAAGGAAGCAAATCCGCTCCTGTATGGCTGATTGCAAGAGCCGGCTTCCTACTTACCTTTCACAAGGCTTGTGAAAAACTTTTTCGCTCTAAAGCCTTTTTCTTTCAGAAAAAAGTAGTATCTTTGTAGGCAAATTGCGATAGATTAGAAAACCTAAAACGAGAATCTGTGAAATGACACGAGAACAAAGAACGGCAATGGCTCGAATTATCAGCGATATGATTAAAGCTGATAATATCATTGAGGAGAGCGAGATAAAAGACATGAAGAAACTCATGTCTGAATACGCTATTACCCATCAAGAGATGAGCGATGCACGCAAGATTCGCTTTACTGATGCGGTTAATACGCTGAAGGAACTCCAAATAAAAGAACGACAGGCATTTTTCGACCACATATATAGTATCGCTCTCAGCGATAATATCTGTGTTCCTCGCGAGGCACTGCTGCTCATTGCTCTTCAGTATTGCTTAATCGAGACTGACAGGAAGACTGACAATGGTAAGCCTCTCCCTAGACCTTATCTGATATCCTGTCCAACGGGCGAAGCCAGTTTCAATGACCAATATATGGTTTATTTGGAAAGTACATTTGATGAGGAACGCAATGCGGAACTGATGCAGCATTTCAGACTTCTGGTTACTATCACCCGTCTGTGTGGCTTCAACTTCATCTATATCCCCAAAATGGTTGAAGAGTTTCGTGGGATGAACGAGCAATACGTGAAGGATGTCATCAGCTATATGGCTCCCAATCTTGAAGAGTCGTTTATCCAGCAGGTTTATGATAGATTGTGCGATTTGACTACAGTAGATTTCTTCCGCAATGTGCTGTATGAGCGTTTACAGGTCAAGGCACTTCACAATACGCCACCCTCATTACTTATAAATATAGGCACATCCGTTGTTCCCTATTGCAGTGCAGGAGGTTCTGTTCAGTATTATACAGAGTTCCTGTGCATACCCATTTCGTCGAGCATTCTCACTTTGGTAGACGATATACTAGGATTCTATCAGAGCAAGGTAAGCATTCGCCAGTCTATCACGATTAACGATAGCAAAGGCCAATTCAAGTATTTCGGATTTTACAAGGCACTGTTCGATTTTCTTGTTGCTCCACCTCCTATCGCCCCAGATCTTATCTTCTTAGGACAGGATATGAGAACAGGAAGATTCCAAGTGGCTTTCAAGTTTGATGATGGTAATGAGAAAAAGATTCTGTTAACTCCGACTGAATATGACGTATTTTATAATGTTGCATTAAAGACATATAAATCAAGAGCAAAGGGGTTGCCTGTCAATTACGATAAGTATCTAAGGGTTACTATCGCGAGAATTAGAGGCAAAATTAATGACGAAATTCCTGATTTGACCTATTCCGACCAGTATAAGCCGGAAAGGGATGGCAACGTTTATATTCTTCGATTAGACAAATCGAAGGTGTTTGTAAGAGTGCACACTCATAATTGTGGTTGTGAGTACGAGGAAATCCCCATTGTGAAGTATGACAAGAAGTGAGTTCGATACCCCTCGGCAACGTTGCAGTACCAACTGCACTATTTTGCCATCTTTGCATGGCAATGTTGCCATATTGATGTATGGTGCAGATATATTCCTTATCTTTGCAGCAAGAAATAACAAACTAAATGCAAGGAGTATGGAAAAGCAAATTATCTGTATGGGTAACTCCTACAAGAATGGCGGAAGATGTCTCGCTGGTATTGAGATTCAAAACACAGCATCTGGTGTTTCGATTGTAAAGAACAATTATGGCCTTCCCAAATGGATAAGACCTGTTATGGCAAATGGTGACAACGGACTGCCAGAGTACTTGGTAGGTTCATTCACTATGCTTGATATACTCTCAGTAGATGTTACTGATACGGTACCAACTGGTGCTCATTGCGAGAATGTCCACTTCTCATCTATAAGAAAAGTTGGGAGATTGGGACAGAATAGCCAAAACCTCAATCCTTTGTGCGACACTTGGCACACTCTGATTTTTGGCAACAGAGGAAAGGCTGTTCCAAATGAAGTATTTGAAAATGGAGACTATTCTCTTATGTTTATAAAACCTGAAAGTCCGGTAATCACAATGCAATATGATGATTATGGTCACGAAAAATATCGTATCCAATTCATCTACAAGGGAACTCTGTACGATTTTCCACTAACAGATACAAGATACATTAATGAACTCCGTTCTAGAACGAAAGCCTGCGGGGGAAGAAACACTGGCGATTTGTATCTTACATTATCGTTAGGCGTAAATCATTGTGATTGGCATTATAAACTAGTTGCAGGAGTCATTGATTTAGCATCTTAATATAATATGGTAGATAGACTGCTATTCTCAGTAGGGCATTCAAACCAGAGCATTGAAGAATTCTATCAACTCTTGGAATCACAAAGAATTGATTGTATTCTTGATGTCAGAAGTATGCCCTATAGTAAATACACTCCACAATTTAACGAAGAGTCTCTCAAAAGTTGGCTTAATAAGCATGGAGTGTTATATGTTCCTTTCGGTAAACATTTTGGGGCAAGGCGTTCTGATTGTCTAAAAGAAACAGAATTCGTAAAGAAAGGTATAAAGGAGATTAAGTCCCAAGTTAATTTTGAACTTGGGGTGACTACTTCAGATTTCAAAAGTGGAGTAGATAGACTGAATAAAGCTTTGGACCAAAACCGAAGGGTTTCTCTCATGTGTTCAGAAGCAGATCCTCTGGGATGTCATAGATTCTCCTTTATTTCAAGATACTTCTTTGATTTAGGATGGAGTGTTCAGCATATTATGCGCGACGAAAATACTGGTGAGCCAGTTTTGCGCACACATCAAGAATTAGAAAAGGAAATGATTCTTGATTATGTTAAACGCAACAAGTTGAAATCTGTAGGTGGACAGATGAGTGATTCTCTTTTCTTCGATTTTGGGGACGGTTATACTGAGGAGCAACAGCGAATTGATGCTTATCGATTAAAGAATCATGAAATCGGATGGGTACCTTCATACGATGATACTGAAGAATATTAAATACAAAAAAGATAATTATGATTACATTATTTACAATCGGGTTCACTAAGAAAAGTGCAGAGTTGTTTTTTGAACTTCTAAAGAAAAACAAAGTAAAGCAACTTGTTGATGTTCGAATCAGCAATGGCAGTCAACTGGCAGGTTTTGCAAAGGGGAAAGACCTCGCATATTTCGTGAAGCAAATTTGTGGGATTGATTATAAGCATATTACGGACTTTGCGCCAACAAAAGAATTGTTGGACAGATGGCACAAGGAAACTGTAACATGGCCAGAATACATTGAAGAATATACCGCTATGCTTAAGCAACGAGATATTATTAAGAAATACGGTGTAAAGCAGTTCGATGGTTCTTGCTTCCTATGTAGTGAAGAAACTCCAGAGATGTGCCATCGACGTCTTCTTGCTGAATACATGAAGAAGTATTCCGCAGAGGAAGTGAAGATAGTTCATTTAGTATAAAACTTCCATTTTATGGATAAGTACTTCATTTGCTTGGCTAATTCATACAAACGCGGAGGACGTTGTGTCGCAGGTGTTGAAATCGTATTCGACGCTAATGGAAAAATTCGGTTCGTTTGGCATCTTGATGATGATAGGCCACAATGGATTCGCCCAATAGCCACCACTACTTATGGGGAAATACCCAATTATGTGGCAGAAGACATAAAGTTGCTTTCTATCGTAAAACTCTACAATGTAGTACCTTGCCCTAATAAACCCCATACAGAAAATGTATATTATTCAAAATTGGAGCAATGCAAATATGACTTATCCAATGCTGACAGTTTATTAAATCATCTCATAGATAGCACTCATCAATCAATATTCCGTAACAGAGGACGTGCCGTTTCTGCAGAGATGTCAACGGGTATTGATTACTCTTTAATGCTGATACATGTAGAGAATGCCTGTGCATATATCGATGAAAACAGAGAGAAATCAAAGAATCGAATGTCTTTTTGCTACTATGGAGCAGACTACGACTTCCCTATTACCGACCCTATATTCTTGGAAGAATTCAAAAAAGAGCCTGAATGTTATGCAAATATTCCTGATGTCTATCTGACGATTTCACTGGGGTTAGAGTTTGAAGGTTGGCATCACAAATTAGTTGCAGGAGTAATAATCCAAGATTCGTCGCATACCCATGATGTTGAGGATGTTTCATATATGGAGCAACAAAAACGTCTTCATACTAATGCATACGCTAAATGGACTCCAGAAGATGATAGCCGTTTAAAAGAGTTATATCTGCAAGGGATTTCTGTTCAAGAAATGACTCAGATATTCGGACGGAATGAAGGTGCTATTTATTCGCGAATAAGTAAACTAGGATTAGAAAGTGAAAGGGGGGCTTCCCAACATACTGACGAGAATTGGTTTGAAAAATATGATCAAGATCTTGCAAGGCTTCTTGACAAAAGAAATGAGATAGATGAGCAAATCAATGAAGTTCGTGCCAAGATACTAGAACAAATGGAATCTCATGGAGTGGAGAAGATTCATTCAGAACAATTCTCTGTTAGTTATACTCCGGCTAAGACTGTTATGCAATTTGATAGTAAAGCATTTCGTGCGGAAAACGAGTTACTATATATAAATTATTGCAAGCCAAAACAACGAGAGGCATCTATTGTTGTCAAAAGAAACGTAAAGGATTGAATCACATGAATAGATTTTTTAGTTTCCATAAAAAAGATAGGTCCTCTTTCGATATAAAAGAAGATAGTCTCAAACAGATAGAAATGCCTGATATGGCTAACGAGCCTGTGGGTTTTGTTGACGATATACAAACAGGATATGATGACCCAAGATGGGTTGAAAAGAGCAATTCAATCAAGGCTCACGATAATTATACCTGTCAACTATGCCACGCATTTAATCCTATGCTTGGAGACTTTGTTTATATGACAAAGACTATTTGTTAGGTCGATTTGTCATTGAGTGTTCCAACGAGCTATTCACAACTATCGATTCTATTGCAAGTATAAAAGACTTGGCACCGAAGAGTAAGAAGATGGATACATTCATAGAAATGGTTAATAATCTGGTAGCCCCACCTTGGAAAGAGCCATTTTGAGGAATAATTCCAAAATCTGTTTATAGCAAATAAGATTTAAACTTATCCGATACTTATGTTCAGCAATGCATTTTGAGTGCTTTGCAACGTTGCCGTGTATAATTGACTTGTTTATATGTATTTCATCGCAATGTTGCCAAACTGAAAAATGAATGAAGAATACTTCATATCTTTGCAGCAGAAATAAAACAATAGTATTAATTATAAAATTCAAAGTTATGGGTATTTTTAGTATTTTCACAAGGAAGAAAGAGAATGGTCCCGCAATGGTAGCAACATTGCCAGTAGTTGACAACCTTGATGCTGGAACCACAGATGTTCTGCAGCAGACTAATGATGGTGCAGAAGAAAAGAAGCCATTGACAGTTTCTTATGCAACAGGATGGCCAATAGATGTCATTTATGGATATCTTCACAAAAATTACGAGGAAAAGGGGTTTAATGATGCTATGTTGAGATATGATCTCAAATTCCGTGATATGAATATGGAAATTATCAGGAACAAAATCCTTATGGTGTTCAGGGAAATCAATCTAAACTATGATGTGATGGGAAGTGACTATGAGAGTCGTATTGAGACGTGTAGTGCTGTTGGCCTTCTAACAGAAGTGTCTGAACTGGAGAAAAAGATGACTATTATTAAAACTCATAAAGAAGAGTTAAAGCAGTTGGAAGCAGATTTTAGAAATGATTCTAATGAAGCTTCAATTCCACTTAAATCTTACGAGTGTGGCTTCCTTCGCGGAATTGCGACAATAGCGATGAGTGGAACAATTAAAAGTACGACTATGCCAGAAATGGCTACAAACTATTTAGAGTCAAGAGCATCTGCCTAAAAAGCGAATTGGCATTAAAAGTGAATTGGTATTATTTGTTTAACAATAAAAAGAAAAGATTATGAACTGGTGGATTAAATTTGGCTGCATGTTGACGGGCTGGAGTTCAAATGTTCTAGCACAGTGTTCAGAAGCAAGTCGTAGTCATTTAAGTAAATATACATCTGCTTTACTTATACTCATTTTAATATGGGGTGTAACAGGTTTCTGCTTTGCTCAGAGATATATTGGTTTGCCTTGGTGGGGATGTGTCATGATTTCATTGTTCTTTATAACTATTGTTATCATGATTGAACGCCAAATCATTTTGACCATAGGGAAATCCTTTTCAATGCTAATATTCAGAGCTGCTATCGCTTTCGTAATGGCTATTATCGGATCAACAATATTTGACCAGACATTGTTTGGAAAAGACATTGATAAACAAATGGCTAATACAATTGAGATACAAGTTGAGGATTTGACAAAGAAACGAGTGCATGTCATTGATGAGAAAATAGCCTCGTTACGTTTCGAAATAGATTCTCTTGATCAGATAAATGCGATGCTTCAAGCCGATGTTAATGCACATCCTTTTGTAATTCAAAAGACTGTCACTAATACAACTTCAAAAATTGTAACGCCTGAAGGCGAAATAAAAACATTCAACACCCCTTCTGTAACTTCTACTCAGGTCGCAAATCCAAAACAGGCTATTATAGACGGTAACAATAATAAACTAAAAGACTTACGTAAGGATGAAAACAAGTGGAGCGAAAAGAAACAGACTGTGGAGGAAGATGTGCGTAAAGAATGTAAGGCCAGTGTTGGTTTCCTGGAGGAACTTGAAGCAATGTGGGACATTATCACAACCAGGAAACTGGCAGGTGTGTTTTATCTTATATTTTTCACATTCTTAATGAGCCTGGAATTGTTTGTCGTAGTGAGTAAAATGGTTGATAGAGAATGTGATTACGAGGTCGCAATAAAAGGAGCACAGAAAGTTAAAATAGCTCAATTTGGTAATGCCTACAATCGAGTATGTGCATAATAACCAATCATAAGATATTATGAGATTGTTGCTGACCATCGCTTTTTGGGGGGTATTATACAGCCCCCCTAATGATAAAAATGAGGAAGTTCAAAAAGAAGTAACTGTCTATATTTGTACAGGTAAGAATGCATACAGTTATCACAATAATCGAAGTTGTAGAGGTCTTAACAGGTGTAACGCAGAAATAAAAAGTGTGTCTCTTGAATATGCAAAAAACATAGGACGATCTCCATGCAAGATTTGTTATTAAAAAGTAGAATACAATGAAATATATAGGTCTATATCTTGCAGCAGTATTGCTGCTCTGTCTGGCACCGATGCCTTACGGGTATTTCACCCTTGTCAGGATTCTGGCAACGGTGGTGTTTGGACTGTATGCCTATAGATGCTACCAGACCCAGAAAGAAGGGATGACTTGGGCGTTCGTCACACTGGCATTGCTGTTTCAGCCGTTTGCAAAGGTAGGATTGGGAAGAACAGTGTGGAATATCATCGATGTCATCGTCGCTATTGGGCTGATAATCCTATATTTCTGGGAATGGAACAAAAGCAAAATCCTCGAAAAAACGAATGCTCCGATTCCTCCCATTGATTCCATCAGAATAGAAAACACGGAAGATAACCGTATCGAGTTCAAACAGGAAGGGCAGTTGGCTCCAAAGGAGCTAATCTACGTGGCAAGTGAGGAAGACAAGGTACTGACGGATATGTTTGAGAGCAATCCGGAGGTCTTTGATGGGTGGGGGCAGATGATAGGGTTTCACATTATCTATCTTCCTCTGTTGATGAAGCGGCTGGCAGATAGGAATGTGCTCCAATACCGGGCACCTTATCTGTCGGAAACGGAAATAGCCAGCACGGCGATAGGCAATGACTTCCTGTTGCAGTACTTGGAGCATCCAGGCGAGAAGGGACGAATCAAACACGGTTTTATCCGTACTGAAGATATTCATAGAGGAACAGACGGGAATGATAAGGCCATCAATCGTTTCTATCCGCTATCTTCTAATAGCACAGAGCCAATAACAGACCAACTACATAGAATTGGCAAGCAGATTTCTTTTGAGAAGAATGGACATGAGCGGCTGCTTGAAAGCAAAGAAAATAGTTGGGATGACTATGGAGAGCCTATTTACGATGGAGCTGATGACCGCTTCAACTCGCAAATAAGTGAGGAGAATACGGATGACTTGATAGAAGAGGTGAAGGAGCGTATTGCCAAGTTGAGGCAGAGGGGAATATCGCAATATATCTTGGAGCAGTTGATACATCCTGATGACAGGTTGAGTCGGTTAGTGATAACAAAAGACTATAGACTATTGCTGCCTGACTACAACAATATGGAAATCAAGATGGAACCATTGGTGAAGGCTGTCTATCTGCTGTTCCTGAGACATCCGGAGGGTATTTTGTTCAAGCGCCTGCCTGACTATCGGGAGGAACTAACGGAGATCTACCTGAAGTTGAAACCCTACGGCATGACTGACAGGACGCTGCAAAGCATAGAGGACGTGACGAACCCGCTGCTGAATTCCATCAACGAGAAATGTGCAAGGATTCGTGGGGCATTCCTTGGTCAGTTTGACAACCACATGGCCAAACATTATTATATCGATGGCCTGCGGGGCGAGGCTAAGAAAATCTCCTTTCCTCGCGAGTTAGTAGTCTGGGAAAAAGAGAAAGAATGATACTAAATAAGGTGCTCAATCAAGCACCTTATTTAGTATCATTATGCAACCTCAAGTGTCTTGGAAAATAACTCAAGTGACAGAGCCTCTTCTATCTTGCTGATGGTCTCAAGAGAAAGATTCTCTTGTCCCTTAAGGATTTTTGAGACATACTGCTGGCTACAACCCATGCGTTCTGCAAGAGTTTTCTGTGTCAGTCCTTCAATCGCCATCTGATCAAGCATACGAATGGCCACAAATTGTGAATAGCGTAGCCATGACTTGTTTCTTTGACGCCATTCGGCTTTTTCTCTCCATTTTGAAGGGCTTTCAGGCGAATGTTTACGCAGTCTTTCTTCAATTGTACTCATATCCGTTATCGTTTAAATTTCTGCAATATATTCTATAAAGCTGTCATCATCGATAATATGCTCATTTAATAGGAAGTTTCTAACTCTTTCTATCTTTTCAAGTTCATTTCTAGTATGTTCGCGTTCCTCCATCTTAAATGTCAGTTTGATGGCTCCTCCTGTGATAATGTATGCACCAGTAGAAAGACGGATTGCATAGATTCGAAGCCATGAAGAATGAATAGGCCGATCTTTGAGCCTTGCTTTATCTGCTCGAACAGCCCAGAGTTTTCCGTTTATTAGTTCTTCAAACTTCATCGTTTTATCCTCATTACGGCTGCAAAGATACAATTTAATTCTGAATAATACAACTTTTCGGTTGTTTTTCTTTAAAAAAGCCAAAATATATTTGCATTTCCACAAGCCTTGTGGAGCGAAATCGTTTGGTTACAATGATAGAACAGTGTATTTTTGCAACCAAATCATTTTTTGTAAAGCTATGACGGATTACGAGTACATGAGGAAGTTGATATTTAGCATAATGCTTTTGGTTGCAACCGTTAGCGTTTATTACGGTTGTGACTCAAAAAAAGAACAAGTGAAAAAGGTTGTCGTTCATGACACGATTTACCATGATACCCTTGTAGTGACAGTGCCGAAACTGATGTTCTATAACGAGAAATGGGTGAGGAGTCAGTTTGAGAAGACGGACTATAAGCTTTGGGAGAATTATAAGGACGGATACAAGATAGAATACCCCAGTTTTATGTGTCGAACGGATTTGAAGAACCCTGACGAAAGGAAAATTGAATTGGAATTTCATGGTATTACCATGTCATGCAGGGCTTACGATGACAAATACGATATGACTGTGCGAGAGAAGTTTGAGGCTGTAGGTCTGTCGGCTGTGACAACGTCGTTGGCAGACAGTTCGTTCACATTGGCAGGGGGCTGTGGTGAGAACAGGCTGTACTTCGAAAAGGACATCCTGCTGAGGCCGCGCACATGGATGTATCTCCGTGTAGAATTTCCGTCGGAACTGACGTGGGCCGTTGACCCACTTCTACATTATGTGAAGGACTTCCAGCCATAAAAGAAAAAATGCCTGCACCGACTTGTCAGTGCAGGCATTTTTTTGTTAGTAAGATGTATTACTTTAGGCCAAGCTTCTGCTTCACCTGGGCGGTGACGTCGGTAGAGAGGGTGGTGCTGATATAGGGGATGCCGGCACCCATCTCCATGATGTAGACATAACCGCCAGCCTGACCCACGGCCTTGATGGCGTCGAGCACCTTGGTGGTGATGGCCTGCATCTTCTCCTGCTGGGCCTTAGCCAGAGCCTGCTGGTTGTCCTGATACGACTGCTGTATCTTCTGGTACATATCCTGCAGCTCCTGCTGGCGGCGCTGCTTGATGTTGTCGGGCAGTGTGGCCTGCTCCTTCTCGAAGGCTTCGCCCTTCTTCTGGAGCTCGTCCTGCATCGACTTCAGGTCAGCCTCATACTGCTTGGTCAGGTTCTCAATCTCGGTCTTAGCCTTGTTGTATTCGGGCATAGCCTGAATGATTTCCTGAGTGTTCACGTGGCCGAACTTGGCCTGTGCGTTGGCGGTAGTAAAACCGCAGATAGCGCAAAGTGCGCAGATGATAAATTTCTTCATTGTTGTTTTTATTTTTTTTGAGTTAATTTTTTGATGGGACTAATGGGACTAATGGGACTAATGGGGCTGATGGGGCTGATGGGACTTATGGGCCTCATTGCTAATTGGCATAGCCCAGTTTTGACAGCACCTCGGATGAGATATCAATCTTGGGCGAGCCGAAGATGATGCCGCGGTCGCTGGCACGATCGAGCACGAGCTGATAGCCACGGAGTTCGGCAATATCCTTGATGGCATTGTATATCTCGTCCTGGATAGGCGACATCAGCGATGTGCGCTTCTTGAAGAGCTCGCCCTCGGGGCCGAAGTACTTACGCTTCAGCTCTGCGGCCTGCTTCTCCTTCTCCACGATGGCATCCTGCTTGGCCTTCTTCTGTTCGGCCGAGAGGAACACCACCTCGTTCTGGTAGTTCTTGTACAGCGTCTGTGCCTCGGTTGTCAATGCGTCGACCTCAGCCTGCCACTTCTTCGACACCTGTGCCAGCTGCTCGTTGGCACGCTCGTAGGCAGGGATGTTCTTCAGGATGTAGTCCATGTCAACGAGGGCAAACTTCTGTGCTTGCATCGACAGTGTCGATGCACACAAGAAAAGGAATAATAGTACTTTCTTCATAGTCGTTCTTAATTCTTAACTCTTAATCGGCAAAGCCGACAACTCTTCATTCTTAACTCTTAATCGGCAAAGCCGACACTCTTCATTCTTAACTCTTAATCGGCAAAGCCGACAACTCTAAATTCTTAACTCTAAATTCTTAATTCATCAGAACTCCTGTCCGAGTACGAAGTGGAACTGGCTGCCGCCCTTGCTCCATCCGCCACTGGTGTACACCTTGTCGAAGCCGTATGCCCAGTCGATACCCATCAGGCCGACCATTGGCAGGAAGATGCGGACGCCGAGACCGGCAGACTTCTTCAGGTTGAAGGGGTTCATCTTCTTCACATCGGCCCAGGCATTACCGCCCTCAAGGAATCCCAGTCCGTAGATGGTCGTGTTGCCCAGCATCAAGGGGTAGCGCAACTCCAGGGTGAAGCGGTCGTAGGCGTAGGCGTTGTTCGACGTGCGGCGACCCGTCGACTCGGTATAGGCCGCCGACGTAGAGATGGAGCCGTTATCGTAACCACGCAGTCCGACGGTCTCCTCAGCATAGCTGTAGCTATAGCCGCTCATGCCGTCGCCACCGACGTAGAAAGTCTCGAAGGGCGACTTCTTGTCGCTGTTGAACGAGCCGAGGATGCCCAGTTCTACGCGTGTCATCAGTACGAAGCACTTCTGTCCGCTGGTCAGCGCGGTATAGGTACGGCTCTTGAACTTCCACTTATGGTATTCTATCCAGCGGTACATGTCCTGCAGTTCCTTTTCATAGGTTGCCGACGTGGAGTTGAGTGCCAGGTTGGCATAATCCTTACCATCGAAGAGCGACCAGGGCGGCGTCACCGTCAACGAGAGCAGGAACTCTGAGCCGCGACGCGGGAACAGCTGGTTGTCCGTTGATGTACGCGACAACTGCAGTCCGAGGTTCAGGTTGTTACAGTTACCGTTGGAGACATAGAAGTAGTTCCAGTCGCGCAGCATATAGCGTGTATAGCCCACGGTGGCCATGAACTGGAAGTAGTCGTCGGGCCAGCGCAGGCGCTTGCCCCATCCGATGGATGCTCCGAACATGCGTATGTTCTTGTCGTCGTCGAGCATCGACTCGTAGTTGTAGGCATAGTTGTTATATGTACCGTAACCGTAGCCGTAACCATAGCTGTAGAGGCTGTTATAGAGGCTGTTGTTACGATAGTAGCTGGAGATGTCTGACTGCTTGGAGTAGAACAGGCTGACGCTGAACGAGTTGGGGCGCTTATTGCCAAACCATCCCGTAGAATAGCTGGTAGAAATCTGGCTGTAGTACGAGCCGTTGGTCTGGAAGTTAATGCCTAACTGCTCGCCGTCGCCGATAGGCATGATGCCACGGTGCATCTTGTTCTTGCCAAAGAGGTTACGCATGGAGAAGTTGTTCAGCTTCAGACCGATACGTCCGATGACGCCCGTCTGTCCCCAACCGAGTGAGAACTCTATCTGGTCGTTCGACTTCTGCTGCAGGTTCCAGTTGATGTCGACGGTGCCGTCGTCGTAGTTCGGTTTCACGTCGGGATTCACCGACTCCGGGTCGAAGTGTCCCATCGAGGCAATGTCGCGTGCCGAGCGCTGCAGGGCCTCCTTCGAGAAGAGGTCGCCAGGCTTTGTACGCAGTTCGCGGCGCACCACCTCCTCATAGAGTCGGTCGTTGCCGTAGATGCGGACGTGGCTCAGGTGCGCCTGTTGTCCCTCGAAGATACGCATCTCGAGATCGATGCTGTCGCCGACGATATTCACCTCCGTAGGCTGCAGGTTATAGAAAAGATAACCGTTGTTCCAGTAGTAGTTGCCTACGGCATCCTCGTCTTCCGACAGACGTTTCTGCAGCAGTCGCTGGTTGTAGACATCGCCTTTCTTCATGCCGAGCAGGCGGTCCAGCTGGTCGGTAGCAATGACGGTGTTACCCACCCACGTCACGTTACGAAGATAGTATTTCTGACCTTCCTCTACCTTGACGTAGATGTTGACGTGCTTCTCGTCGTGGTTCCATACAGAGTCTTCTATGATGGACATATCGCGATAGCCCAGCTCATTATACTTGTCTACCAAGGCGTCTTTTGCCTCACGATAGCGCTCGTCGGTGAACTTCTTCGCCTTGAACATCTGCGACAGCTTGCCTGCTTCGTGAATCTTACCGAAAGCACCCTTGGTGAAGAGCGTACCCTTGATCTTCTGATCCTTCAGCTGCTCATTGCCATCGAGAATGATGTAGCGCACTTTCATCTTCGACTTCTTGTCGACCGTAACATCGAGAATCACCTGATTCTTGCCACTCGTCACGTCGTCGCGCTGCATAATGTCAATCTCAGCGTTCTTATAACCCTTCTCGTCGAAGTATTTCTTAGCCAGGATCTTGGCGCGGTCAATCATATTGGGCGTTATCTGACTGCCCTTCATAATGCCGAGCTTCGCCTCCATATCCTCGCGCTCCGACTTCTTCAGACCATAATAATTAATGGTACTCACGCGTGGGCGCAGAGCCAGGTGGATGCACAGGTAAATCTTTGAGCCTACCAGTGAGTCGGCCGTAATCTGTACCTTCGAGAACAATCCGTGCTTCCAATAGCGCTTCACAGCCTCGGTAATCTCCTGGCCAGGCACCTCTATCTGCTGACCTACCGACAGACCCGACAGGCCTGTCAGCACATAGTCCTCATAGCCCTCGACACCCTCGACGGCCAATCCGCCAATCTCACAGGTGCGGGGCGTGCCTGCATACGAGATGTCGGGATTCACAATCTTCTCCTGGGCAAAGCCACCAAAGGGTAATAAGATAAAAAGCAACAGAGAGACCCACCCCCTGCCCCTCCCTGTATGGAGGGGAGTGAATAGTCTGTCTACAGTTTTTAATATGTTATATTTCATCATATTTCTATATGTCGCTATAGAGTAATTACTCCCCTCCTTTACAGGGAGGGGCTGGGGGTGGGTCTTTCGCTCTCCACCTGTGCTTCTGTCTTTCCGAAGCGTCGCTGACGCTGCTGGTAGTTAGCAATGGCCTCATGCAGGGCGGCTTCGTCGAAGTCGGGCCAGTAGGTGTCGCAGAAATACAGCTCGCTGTAAGCTATCTGCCAGAGCAGGTAGTTGGAGATGCGCAGTTCACCGCCAGTACGGATCAGCAGGTCCGGGTCGGGCATGAAACTGGTCCACAGATGACTGTCAACCGTCTTCTCGTCAATATCCTCGACTTTCAGTTGTCCGTCCTTGACCTCCTGGGCTATGCGCTGTGTAGCGCGCACCAGTTCGAGTTTCGACGAGTAGCTCAGTGCCACGATCATGGTCATAGCGCTGTTGCCCGCCGTATGCTCCTCGGTCTCCGTGAGTTTCTTATCCACCTCGGCAGGAATGCGGCTGCGGTCGCCGATGACGCGGAAGCGCACGTTGTTCTTCATAAAGATCTCGTCCTCTAACGAAGTGAGCACTAACCCCATCAGGGCTGCCACCTCGTCGGCGGGACGGTTCCAGTTCTCTGTCGAGAAAGTATATAGCGTCAGATATTTCACGCCTAAACGAGTACATTCCGAGGTGATGCGTCGCACGGCGTCCACACCGGCCTGATGGCCGTAGCTGCGATCCTTGCCACGCTCCGTTGCCCAGCGCCCGTTGCCATCCATAATGATAGCGATGTGCTCTGGGATACGCTTCATATCCAATGTGAAATCAGTCTCTGTCATTATTGCAGGTTTTACATTTTGCCCATATATCGTAGGTCAGCGTCAGCTGTAGTGTGCTGTAGCAGTCGGTGTTCTTAAACAGACCGCTGCTTTTTATCCCATAGGGGTCAGACACATCATCGAGCCCGTCGCTGCCCGTCAAGTGCATCATCCACATGACGCCTAAGTTCAGGCGTTCGCCCACCTTGTATTTCATTCCCAGTCCCAGCGGCACATTCATTGTGAACACGCCCGACGACGCACTGACATGGGTGATGCCCAGTCCAAAGGTGATGAAGGGCGCAAAAGGGCGTGCTCCGTGGTATTCACGGCCAGTGCCGTAAGCCCAGAAGTTATATTCTAAACGCACCCCTGCATCTATCAGTCCGTGGCTGAACGTAGCCGGCAGCGTCTCCTGTTCGGGGAACCATGTGTCAGCATCTTTCACGTCTCCCTTCAGTTGGCCGTAGCTGATAGACATTGCCCAGGCCAAACGCGGATTCTCGCGGTACCTGGCCATCAGCGTCCCCATAGGCTGGAGGCTCCCGAAGAGATTGGCGTTATAGTCGCCCAGATAGTTCACCAACCCGACTCCCGCACCTATCTCCATACGGTATTCCGGGTCGTCCTGGGCTTTCACCTGACAGGCTGTTGCTAACAGGAGTAGCACTATCAGCACACTTCTCATAAGCCTCATTCCGACAGTCTGCCTCGCCATGCCTTACCCGTTGCAGGGTCTTTCAGCCACAGGAAATCCTCGTCGTCGATAGCGACCTGATAGCCTGTGGTGGCATTGAAGCCCGTGGGATAACTGTAATTAGCATTGGTTTTCCAGGTGATACCCTGGTCACGGCTCACGTAGATCTTCTTGTCGCTGCCGAAAGCCAGCACTTGGTCGTTATAATAGGCCAGCACCACATAGTCCATACGGGGCAGGTAATAGGGGTTGTCCTCAGCCAAAGGCATATAGACCCACTTTCCCTCCTTATCGTAGTCTGCCAGTTTGCGCCAGACGGTCATGGCATTACCAGAGCCGGAGTCCTGTCCTACTAACAGGGCGTAGTCCGTCAAGATGTCCAACACCCACGATGTGAAAGCCAGACTGGTGGTTGGCAGCAGTGAATGGTCAGTATCCAGAACGTCGCGCTGCCACGTTGCGCCGTGGTCTTCCGACTCCATCAGGTAGCCGTCGGGCGACATAGCGTAAGACTCCATGAAGGTGCTGCCTAAGTAAGTCAGGCCAACAGCCTCAGCGGCCCTCCGTTCTGCTTCATCCTCAGCATCCTCAGGGAAACCGCTGATGTCAGCCGAGTCCCATTGGAACACATCTTTCTTCTGCTGACGCACGGTCAGGCTCACCTTATAGTCGCGATGGCCAGAGCCGTCGGTAGAATAGACACGGAACAAGCGGGGCGTCGTAAAATCGACGGAGTCAGAGCCTGAATTGAAATAGAACAGCGAATCGCTGGTCAGCGATTTCAGGAAGACGCCACCGTTATTCTTAGTGGTTACGGTGCAGATAACATGCGCAATATCAGTACCTATTGCCAACGAATCGGCATTATAGATAGTATCGTTTATCTGGTCTATATTCATCTTATAGGTGCTGGCCGAATACGACACCTTATACACCGAATCCCTGCCGTCTTTCGTCTTCGTATGCAGGTAACGGTTCAGCGTGCCAAGCTTAAAGGTCTTAATGACCATATCGTCGTAGGTCGTCGTGTCGTCGTCAGAGCCCAGACACGAAGTCAACGCCAATGACAGCACGAACAGCCCGCAGAATGTCTGAAGAATTCTTTTCATTGGATATGCAAATTCAAATTTGGGTGCAAATTTACTCACATTTCTGCAAATAACGGCCATTTTCACCTTATTATTCATTAAAATAACCATAAAATACGTGTTTTTAAGTTAGTTTTAGTTTTCTTTTATAAAAAAAGAGTGCGGTATGAATCGCTCACTCCGCACTCCTTCAACGAATGTTGACTATCTGACGTTTGTCTGTGTAAGAGTAAAAATACTCAGCACCGTGGCTACAGCCACTGAAGTCAACATGACCGTTGTTTGAAAATCTAATAACATAATCTTTACCTTAAATCTATTAACTACTAACCTAATGAATAACGACGCAATCATCACGATTGCTGATGCAAAGGTACAGAGATAAAGTGAAAAGTGAAGAGTGAAGCGTGAAAAATTTGCTGCCGCCCCTAACATTTTTGACTTACATCAAAAAAGAATTGGCTGCACCTTCCGGCGCAGCCAATTCTTTTTATTACTTCAATTTTTCCGCTCGACCCAAAGGGTCGCTTTCTACAGAAAGAATTTTCAATTTTTCAATTCTTCAATTTTTCAATTTTTCAATTCTTAAAGTTTCGGACCAGCCTCAACGAGTGCCTTACCAGCCTCGTTGCCCTCATACTTCTTGAAGTTCTTGATGAAGCGGGCAGCCAGATCCTCAGCCTTCTTGTTCCACTCTGCTGCGTCAGCGTAAGTGTCGCGAGGATCGAGGATGTTGGTAGCTACGCCCTCGAGCTCTGTGGGAACCTCGAAGTCGAAGTAAGGAATCTTCTTGGTGGGAGCCTTCAGGATGGCACCGCCCAGGATGGCGTCGATGATGCCGCGGGTATCCTTGATAGAGATACGCTTGCCGGTACCGTTCCAACCAGTGTTCACGAGGTAAGCCTTGGCACCGCTCTTCTCCATCTTCTTCACCAGCTCCTCAGCATACTTCGTGGGGTGCAGCTCGAGGAATGCCTGGCCGAAGCAAGCACTGAAGGTAGGAGTGGGCTCGGTGATGCCGCGCTCTGTACCAGCCAGCTTTGCGGTGAAACCAGAGAGGAAGTAGTACTTCGTCTGCTCGGGAGTCAGGATGCTGACGGGAGGCAGCACGCCGAATGCGTCGGCCGACAGGAAGATCACGTTCTTAGCCTCGGGACCAGCGCTCTTGCCGTTCACCTTCTGGGCAATCTTCTCGATGTGGTTGATGGGATAGCTGACGCGGGTGTTCTCGGTCACGCTCTTGTCGGCGAAGTCAATCTTGCCAGCCTCGTCAACGGTCACGTTCTCGAGCAGAGCATCGCGGCGGATAGCGTTGTAGATGTCGGGCTCGCTCTCCTTGTCGAGGTTGATAACCTTGGCATAGCAGCCACCCTCGAAGTTGAACACGCCCTCGTCGTCCCAGCCGTGCTCGTCGTCACCGATGAGCAGACGCTTCGGGTCGGTAGACAGCGTGGTCTTACCAGTACCAGACAGACCGAAGAAGATAGCGGTGTTCTTACCGTCCATATCGGTGTTGGCAGAGCAGTGCATGGAAGCGATACCCTGCAGGGGCAGATAGTAGTTCATCATCGAGAACATACCCTTCTTCATCTCACCACCGTACCAGGTGTTGATGATGCACTGCTCACGGCTCGTGGTGTTGAAGGCCACGCAAGTCTCTGAGTTCAGACCCAGCTCCTTGTAGTTCTCAACCTTAGCCTTCGAAGCGTTGTAGATAACGAAGTTCGGCTCGAAGGCCTCCAGCTCCTCAGCGGTGGGCTGGATGAACATGTTCTTCACGAAGTGAGCCTGCCAAGCCACCTCGACGATGAAGCGAACGCGCAGACGGGTAGCCTCGTTGGCACCGCAGAAAGCATCGACCACGTACAGGTTCTTGTTGCAAAGCTCCTTGATGGCGATGTCCTTCACAGTCTTCCAAACCTCCTCAGTCATGGGGTGGTTGTCGTTCTTGTATTCCTCAGAAGTCCACCATACCTTGTCCTCGCTCTGTGCATCCTTCACGATGTACTTGTCTTTAGGCGAGCGGCCGGTGTAGATACCGGTCATTACGTTTACAGCGTTGAGCTCGGTGTTCTGACCCTTGTCGAAACCGGTCAGGCCTTCCTTTGTCTCTTCCTCAAAAAGGAACTCATACGACGGATTGTGAGCAATCACGGTAGAACCGGTGATGCCATACTGTGTCAAATCTAACTTTGCCATTTTACTTTTGTATTATTTATTAATTGAGTTTTTAAATACCTATTTTATTTTGCGCTGCAAAGGTACAAATAAAATGAGAATTAATAACGAGGAAACACGCTTTTTTTGCGCGCACACAATCCTTTTTAGGTTAAAGAAAGTAAAAAGCGCCCCTCTCTTCACACTTTTGTCATTTGGAGATAACAAAAAACAAATTAGATTCCGTAACTTTGCAGCAACTAAAACTTACAAACTATGGAAGTTATTGATTTTAGCAAGACCAACTCTATACTGAATCAGTATATGTCAGAGTTACGTGACAAGAATTACCAGAAGAACCGCCTTCTGTTTCGTCATAACATCAAGCGCATTGGCGAGATCATGGCTTACGAGCTCTCGAAAACCTTGGAGTACAAGCCCAAGACCATCACCACGCCTTTGGGAACCATCGACATCCCCCTGCCGAAGGAAGACATGGTGATTGCCACCGTACTGCGAGCCGGGTTGCCTTTCCACGAGGGATTCCTGAATGTGTTCGACAAGGCCGACAACGGCTTTGTTTCGGCCTTCCGCATGTACATCAACCGCGAGCATACAGAAGTAGGTATACACACAGAATACATTGCCACACAGAGCGTTAAGAACAAGACGCTCGTCATCGTCGACCCGATGCTGGCCACTGGCGGCAGTCTGGCTGCAGCTATCGACTCCCTGCTTCAGGCAGGCAAGCCCAAGAAGATTCACCTCTGCTGTGTGATAGCGGCTCCTGAGGGCATTGAAGTGGTGAAGCAGGCTCTGCCTGAAGGGTCTACCATCTGGTGTGCAGCCATCGACCAAGGCATGAACGAGCAGAAATACATCGTTCCCGGCTTCGGTGACTGTGGCGACCTCTGCTACGGCGAAAAGCTACAGTCCTTTAGGAAAAAAGCAGATAAGTAATCGTTCAAAAAACAACTTGGTATTTTTTGTTTAACGACAACCATGACAACTTAGACAACACTCGCTGCTGCAGCGATGAAAAAAGTTCTTCGCAAGCGAAGCGGCAAAGCCGAGCAGTCCAAGTTGTCATGGTTGTCGTTATAATAACACCATTATTGTCGTTATTATATCAAGTGGAGGGTTCCCATCAGATAGACGAGGCCGAAGCCGAGCACCATCGAGATAACGCCCATCAGGATGCCCATCTTCGCCATGTCGTTCTGTTTCACGAAGCCCGTGGCGAAGGCCAGGGCGTTCGGCGGCGTCGAAATGGGCAGAATCATAGCCGACGAGGCTGCGATGGCTACGCCGATGAGGACGGTAGGTGTACCGCCAATGGGGTCGAGCTTGTCGCCCATGGCACCGCAAACGATAGCCAGGATAGGCATCAGCAGAGCTGCCGTGGCCGAGTTCGAGATGAAGTTTGACAGCAGGTAGCAGATGGCACCGCCCAGCAACAAGATGAGCAGGGGCGAGAACTCGCCGAAGGGAATACTTTCGACGGCGTTCTCTGCCAGTCCCGACTTGTTGAGGCCGTAGCCGAGGGCAAAGCCGCCGGCCACCATCCAGATGACGCTCCAGTTAATCTGCTCCAAGTCGCGCTTGTCGATGACACCCGTCAGGGCGAACACCATAAACGGAATCATGGCCACGGTGTAGGAGTTGATGCCCGTCACGCGGTCCAAGAGCCAGAGTACCACCGTCACGAAGAAGGTCACGATGACCACATTGGAGTGGAAACCCTTCTTCATGCCACCGTCAATATTCAGCTCTATCGTCTTCTGCGTGAAAGGGAACGTCTTGAGCAGGATGCGCCAGCTGATAAACAGCAGCACCAGCACCAAGGGGAACATAAACATCATCCACTGGCCGAAGCCCAGGCCGAGGTTCAGGCCTTCGGGGTCGTTCAGGTATTTCAGGGCTATCGTGTTCGGCGGCGTGCCGATAGGCGTACCCATACCGCCGAGGTTGGCTGCTACGGGGATAGACATCGCTAAGGCGATGCGGCCCTTGCCCTCTGGGGGCAGCTGACGGAACACCGGCGTCAGGAACGTCAGCATCATGGCTGCCGTAGCCGTATTGGAGACAAACATCGAGAACAGACCTGTAATCAGAAGGAAGCCCAAGAGCACCATCTCACTCTTCGTACCAAAGGGCTTCAGCAGCACCTTGGCCAACTGGGCATCCAGTCCGGTCTTCGTGGCAGCAATCGCCAAGACGAAACCGCCGATGAACAGCATGATAACCGGGTCGGCAAACGTGGCCATCACGCCCTTGTACGAGAGCAGTGTTCCCACTTCCTCCTCGTTGACCATCGGCAGGATGCCGCTATCCGTCGTAAATAGCAACATCAATACGATGATGGCTACCGACGTGGCCCACGACGACACAATCTCCAAGATCCACATCAGCGTGGCAAAGGCAAAGATGGCGATGATACGCTGTTGGATAACGGTCAGGTTCTGAATGCCGAACCACTCTGACGGCATATTCCAAAGCAACAGGGTGACAATGGCCACAGTAGCTATCTTCACAAACCGCTTCAGCGTGTTCGACGGATGGTACTTATGCTCATGACGGAATTGTCGGGCTGCATCTACGATATGCAGGTTTCTGTAATTACTTAGCATGGCTTTTTCTAATGGTTTTTAATTTTGCGGCTGCAAAGGTAGCAAAAAGTTCAGAGTTCATAGTTCATCGTTCAGAGTTTTGTGTTTATAAGATGTATAAAAAACGCAAAAAAAGTCCCACAGCACCCCTTCATCAGGGTCGATTGACAAGTAGACATTACAAAAGACCTACCCCCGGCCCCTCAAGACCCACCCCCGGCCCCTCAAGACCCACCCCCGGCCCCTCCCTGTGAGGGAGGGGAGTAATATGTGATGCGGCGGAAAGGGGCGGATATCCTTTTAATCCTTAGAGGCCGTGAAAAATCCCATTACTCTCCTGTCATTGGACTGGAGAGTAATGGGAAGTAAGAGGGGAAGGGCGTCAGCCTGCGATTAGTAGTTCAGATAGTCGATGGCGAGGATGAAGTGCTTCTCGGGGTTGTGCCACTGGAAGTCCCAGCCATCTATTTGTCCGTTTGAAAGGTTGATGGCATACTGGTTGGTATAAACGGCGTATGTTATCTTCTTGTCAATCCAGTAGAATTCGCCCCTGTTCAGTTTGCCGTTCCCGATGTTGTTCAAGATATTGGCATAGAAGTCCCATTTTTGCTGCAACAGTGTTGCCACCGTCCGGGCCTTTGCTTCGCCAGGCACGGCTGCCACGTCGTAGAGCATATCTTTGGGCGTCCAGGTCTTTGGCACATACAAGTCGGGTGAGATGGCGAAATACATGGCTTTCACGCCGTTACTTTTCTCGCGTATGCAGACGAAGGTATAGACGTCTTGCTTGTGGCCAGAGACACGGTGGTCTACGGTGAGACGGCGCGTATCGCCGAGTCTGTACACCTCGTCGCTGCTGTCGTTGTGTGGCCATGCGCTGTTGGAGAGGAATGTCACCTTGCTGAAGTGTTTCAGCAGCGTCGGCGACGAGGGTGTCACTTCGGCCACGATGCCAGCTGACGAAGCGGCCTTGAAGAAGATGGTGCCTTCCGCTCTGCCTTGTACGTCGGTGAGCAGGTAGGTGAGTTCGTTACCCGTCTTTGCCACGTTGCCGTTGGGAGCCACCCATTCGCGGAAGATGCTCTCTGCCTGAGCCAGCGTTTCCACGCCTATGTAGAGGTGTGTGGTGTCGTTGTCGTAGAGTGCTTCGCCATAGTTGCGGCTGATGAAGTTACCCACGGAGTCGATGCTGACGATAGCGTTCTGGAAATAGTTCAGGTCGTCGTAGGTTGTGACGGCCTGCGACACAGGCACATTCTGCCCGTTCTGGGCGTTATTGCTGTTGTCGTCATCATCGCTGCTGCATGCAGTGAACCCTGTGGCAGCAATGGCCAGTGCTGCGAGGGCATTCATGAATTTTATTGTTTTCATATTGATTTGCTTTTTTATAGTGGTTATTATGTACATATATGATTAGTCGTCAAGCCAGTCGACGCACACGAGGAAGTGCTTCTCGGGGTTGTGCCACTGGAAGTCCACTTGGTCAACGTCGCCCTTTGAGAGGTCTATGCACCACTGGTTGGTTTTGAAGAGGTATGTTTTCTTCTTATTCAACCAGTATTTTTCGTCCCTGTTCAGTTTGCCCATGCCAGCCGCATCGAAACAACTTACGAAGAAGTTCCAGTCCTTACGCAGTATTTTCGATATTTCAAGTCCCTTCTCCTCGCCAGGCACAGCTGCCACGTCGTAGAGCAGGTCTTTTGGCGTCCAGGTCTTTGGAACATACAAGTCGGGCGAGATGGCCACGAACATGGCGTTGACACCGTTCCCCTTCTCGCGTATGCACACGGAGTTGTATGAAACGTTCTTGTATCCGCTCACATTGTGGTCGACGGTCAGTTCGCGAATGTCACCCAGACGGTATTTACCTTCCGTGGAGTTGTAAGGCCACGAACTGTTGGAGAGGAATATCACCTTGCTGAAGTGTTTCAGCAGCGTAGGCGACGAGGGTGTTACTTCGGCCAGTTTGCCTCCTGAGGTGGTTGCCGTGAAGAGTATGGAGCCCTGCATCTTACCATCGTAATCGGTAAGCAGGTAGGTGAGGTCGTTGCCCGTCTTCGTCACATTGCCAGTGGGAGCCACCCAGTCGCGGAAGATTTCCTCGGCCTGTGCCAGTGTTTCAACACCTATGTAGAGTTGTGTGGTGTCGTTGTCGTAGAGAGGCTGTCCGTAGTGTCGGCATAGGAAGTTGCCCAAGGAATCAATGCTTACGATGGCGTTCTGGAAGAAACTCAGATCGTCGTAGGAGGTTACTGCCTCCGACTCGGGTACGTTCTGGCCGTTATTGTTATTGTCGTCATCGTCGCTGCTGCATGCAATGAACGCTGTGGCAGCGATGGTCAGTGCTGCGAGGGCAAGAATGAATTTTTTAGTTTTCATAATCATGTATATTATAAGTTATTAATAGTTTTATTTTATCTTTCCAAGCATCTGCAAAGTCTTGTCGAGCAGGGGCACTGGGTCGTACACCTCAATCTCGGACTTGTTGGCCAGTCTGCTCACGGGGTCGCCGGCGTCGCACTTGTTCTGGTAATTCTGCAGCGTATTGCGATAAGCCAGCAGTTCGTCATGACTCAAGAGCTTTATCTTTGGAACATACTGCATTGTAAACACATATTTACCAGGTGCTTCGTCAGTGAAGAAGACCACGGTGATGCCCACCACGAAGTCGGGAATCGTGCCGTCACAGGCATAGGTGATGGTGCCTCGGTCGTTGCCGGCTTCCTGATAATTCTCGGTCTTCCAGGGTATGTACACTTGCGGATGTGCTATGACGTCCTTGCCGCCTATGTCCTGCAGGCGTCCGAAGTAACTGAAGTCGGCACCCTTCTGCTTGTGGACCTTGCAATTCGCAGTGGTTTCGGGGTCATCGGCCTGTGTGAGCATGATTTCCTTAGGCTCGATCTTGTGTACGCGTATCGGCGTGGTGTTGGGTCCGAATTTGATGCGTCCCGTCTTGCCGCCCTGCGACATGTCGATGGTGGGACGGTCGAGTTTCAGGGCGCGACAGTAGGGCAAAGTGTAGCCGAAGTTACCGTAGGGGAACACCGAGTAGGTAGCGCTCACACATACACCGTGTACATTTTTGTAGAGGTCGGTGTTGAGGTTGAGTTTGATGCTCGTGGGGTCGAGAAACGCGATGAGGCGTGCGCCGTAGGATTCGAAGTCGCTGCACTGGTATTTGCCAGGCGCCGACGACGTGAGGTTGAAGTTGTCAACCGATGCCATGATGTCTTCCTTAGCCACACAGATGACGGGGTCCTCGGCCAGACTGACGATGCCTTTTCCGAAGTGGCCGTTTTCGCCGTTGACGGCATCAATGTTCTTCTTGGTTACCTGTATAAAGCCAGCATTGTTGGAGTTGTAGCCCTTGATGGTGCCGGTGAGGTCGATGGTACCGTTCATGGTGAGATTTATCTTTCCAGGTACGGTGTCATACCACGCGGCAGTCTTTGTATCGAGTGCTGAGAGTACTCCTGAAAGAATGGATGTAGCCGTTGATACGCCTCCGGCCACGCCCTTGAGTCCCATCATGAATTTATCCCAGCCTCCAGGTCCGCCTTGGGCACCACCCTCGAAGGAGCGCTTGTCCATGACGCCCTTGGCATAACCCTCGGGGCCAGTGCCTGCAACGCCGCCTGCAATGCCGTTGATGGTATTCAGTATGCCGATGGCACCTGCGCAGCCCGACACGCCGCCGTGCTGGATAACCTCCTGTGCACGGAATGTACCGTTGATGTCGGCGGCAATCTTACCGGAGAGCGATACGGCCATGTTTGTCTGTGTGACACAGTTGATGAACATCCTGCTCTTGGTATTGTCCGTACGCCAACTGTTCATGGGCACGTATCCGGAACAGTTGATGTCGAAGACGTTCCATCCACTCTTCAGTGACTTAGTCATTGACTCGCTGAAGGGCGACATCACATCGTGGAAAGTGTTGCTGCATGCCTGCGCATCTATAAGATTCACGCTCAGGTCCAGGTTTCCGTTGGCCACGCTGTGGCTGGTGGGTATGCTGAATCCCAGTGCATTGTAGAAGGGGTAGCGGTTGTCACCGTCGGTTCCCATACGCACCTCGAAAGCAGCCTCGTTCTGTGTGGTACCAGTGTCATCTACGTAGCAGAACGTTCTGAGTATGCCCAGGTATTTGTTGTATAGTCCAAAATAGCGTGTGTGTGTGGCGGCAGGGTCGTTCAGCGTGCTGAAGGCCATCTCCCAGCCGTTCGCTTTAGTGAGTCCGGCAACGTAGCCAGGGGCGCATGTCAGTTCAGCACCATCGGCCCATGGCGTGTACTGTAGCTCGGTAATGCCGATGAGTTTTACACGATCTATTTTCTCCCAGTTATTGAACCAGTCACCATCGTTGCCGCCATTGTAAGCATCGCCGTCGCTGGCCGCATACTGCGTGAAGACGACGGTAGCGATGTTGCCGTTTTCGGCTGTTACGGTAAGCTTTCCCTCGCGTTTCTGCAAGCCGTCGCTAATAGCCTTGGTGACAATCTTCACTGCGGGCAGCCCTTCGTAGGTGGTAGCGGCCGTGGCAGTAATCCAATCGGTGGGGTTGATAATGCTTTGCACCGGCGACTCTAAGCTGTCAAGGGGGATCGTAATATCCTCCACAGCGTCGGCGAGTGACTGTTGGTAGTTGAATGTCCTTTTGGCGACATTCGTGTTGTCGTCAACATTGCTGTCGCTGCACGACGTCAATGACAGAGCGCCTACAGCTAAAGCGGCTGTCATTCCTAAGATTAACTTTCTCATTTTGCTTTGTTATTGATTAAACATTATTTATCATATCTGATGAATTCGGCGGGGCCTGTGGTATAGAGGTTACCGAAGTGGGCTGCGTTGACAATGCGAGCATGGGAACCGAGGGTGTGCTGCGCACAGTAGAGGAAGAGGTCGCGGAAACTGGTGTCGGGATTGCTGGTGAGGCAGTTGACGAGATTCTGCGAGAAGCGGTCACACATCCAGACCTTGGCATGGTCGTTCCAGCAGTCGGCCCATGACTGCTCCTGACTGTTGGCTCCCGACATAGCCAGCACGCCGGGAATGCCCTCGACGGCGCGGATGACGCACTCGCCATAGCACGGCTCGGCCACGACGAGCAGCTTGCGGAACTTCATCTGCCGGGCCGTCTGGCCGAGGAGGCCGACACTGAAGCCATTGCCATAGCTGGCATCGCGCCAGACGAACTCGTCGGCACCGCCACGCGACGCACTGCGTCCGTGACCGCTCCAGTAGAAGAGCACGTTGTTGCCCTCGCCCTGGGGCACAACGACTGGCAGACGGTCTGACTGACGGCCGGCCAGGATGTCGGCCACGTCGGCAGCGGTGAGGTCGGCATTGTTGTAGTCAATCACTGCGGCACCGATGCCACTGCCCGCCGTGGTACCGCCGAGCAGGTCGGGGCCGCTGGGGCTGGTGCGGACGACGCCCCGTTCGGGATTCTGCGCGTCGTTAGCCATGTCCTTGTCGAGGATGAGGATGATGTGGTCGTCGGGGTATCCGCCACGGCGCAGCGACTGGTAGATACTGAGCACGTCGGCCTGGTGGCGGTAGTTGATATAGCCGTTGCTGCCCTGAACCAAGACGGCATACTGGCCGGTGCGCTGGGGGTAGACGAAGTACTGATTGCCGCTTCCGCTGACCTGCGCCATAAAGTCGTCGCTGGCGCGCTGCTCGTTGTAGAGGAAGAGCCAGGCAGCGCTGGCGTCGGTGGTGCGGCCACCCGTGCTACCGAAGTAGCTGCGGTGGTATATCTTGCCGTTCATAATCTGCCATTGCACATAGGTGGTTGTCGTGGCGGCAGTGTAGGTGTCGTGGTCGAAGCTTATCTCGCCAGAGGCACCCATGAAGTGCATCAGCTCTCCCTCCTCCATAGCAGAGAGATACACCTTCATAGGTGTGGCGCTCCATGCCGGACCGGTTGTTTCGGCAGGGCTGGTAATGGCAATGATGGCCTTATTGATATCGCCGCTTACGGGCTTCTGGTGCTCTGCGTAGCAGGAAGCGAAGGCGGCAAGCATCAGGGCGTCGTAGAACTTACACTCGGCAAAGGTGGGCAGCACGCCGAAACGCGTCTGGTAGCTCATTTCGAAACCGGTGGAGGGGTCGGCGTATGGCGAGAAGCCCTGATAGCCCTGGAGCATCTTCTGGCCGTCCGGGCCGAGGGCATCCAGGCTCTCCTCGCTCAGTCCTGAGTAGGCAAAGAACGTATTATACATTTTAATAAGATAGGGCCAGTAGGCATCGTTCTCTTCGGCAAAGGGGTCAGCCGAGGGGAAAACTAATGTGCCGTAGTATTCAATAATGAGTTTGCGGCGTACCTTGGCAATCTCATAGAGCATCTTGGTGCTCTCAACAGCTATGAACGAGGCTGAGGTTAAGTCGAAAGAGGATCCCACGCGAGATTTATCACTCAACTCCGTCATGTAGGTATAGATGTCGTCAGCCGTCTGGATGGTCTGGTTCTCCAAGATTTCTATGCCATAGTTCTGCGCGAAGAAGGGCGCCCAGTCGGTGAAGGTCTTGCCGTAGGTGTTGTCGGTGGCAAAGACGATGGCGTTAGCCTGTTCAGTGGTGTACGACTGACAGATGGCGGCATACTCGCTCATCAGCAGACTGGTAAGCTCGACGTCGCTGGCGGTGAGCGACCACAGGAACGGCTTGTCATTGGTGCTCAGACCGTTGGTGGTGACGGCATAGCGGCGGATGACTTCCTCGCTGGTGGCCGTCGGGGCGATGAGTGGCTTCTGCGTCTTCATGCAGGCTGGGGCAAAGGCTGCTACGCTCTCGTTGGCAAAGGGGCCGATGATGGCCACAATGTCCTCACGGTTGGCCAGCGATGTGCTCAGGGCTGTAAGGTCTTCGCTAAGCTCATCGTGCCACTCTAACTGGAGGCTGATGGCCAGTGTGTCGCTCATCTGTGCCTCGCGGAAGTTCTCAAGGAACCACGCCGCCGTACGCTCCAGGCGCGTCTTCGTGGCGGCATCGCCCAGAGGAGCCACCACGGCCACCTTCTTCTCTACCCAGTGGCGGGCAGGCACGTATGCTATGGTGTCATCCTCCTGCGAACAAGAAGTGAATAGTGAACAGTGAATAGTGAATAGTGCTGCGCAGAGCCACACCATCCATCTGCCATCAGCCATCTTACTTCTTACTTCATTCATCTTATTACTCATGCTCGGCCTCCTTTCTGATAGCTTCCTCGTGAATACGCTGTAGCAGGTCGGCGTTCAGGATAGTGTCAAAGCGCTCCTTGGCAATATTGGTAGAGGGGTGAACCTCCACGCCAGTAAAGCCGTCGGCGAGACCGAACGTCTGGTGCTTGGGCATTCCCCCGGGCGAGAGCCACTGTTCAATGCACTGGTAGACGGCCTGGTCAATATGCTTGACGACAGAGAAGTTGCAATAGGCAGAAACAGCAGCGCAGTCGATGCCCACAAAATCGCAGAGACTGAACATCTCAATAATACGGCGGAAATTGGTCTTCGCCCCGCCACAAATAGGCACTAAGAGATGGCGCCCGAGATTCCAGTCATGGTTGACCAGCAGCCGTAAGGCGGTCGTGTCGGAAATGGTGAAGCCACCAGACACCTTATCGGACAGCCAGGCGGTGGACAGTTTTCTGTCCACGTTGTCGTTGGTCGCAACAGGACTGGCATTAAAGCCGTCGGTGAACCCCTGCACGGCGTCGGCTACTGACTTCACCAAGGGGTTCGCACCTACCAGCAGCACACTTTTTGCATCTGCTGGCGAAATGGCACCCGCCTCATACATGGCGCCATAATACTTGATAAAGAAAGTAGAGCCTTTACCCTCAAGCGGTGTTTCTGTCTCAAAGTAAAGCAGGTCGGTCTTTGGACTGGATGCCAGAAGGTTGCTGTGGCTGCGCAGGTAGGCGTCGTAGCTGGATGCCGCCACGATGAGCAGCCTGCGGACAGTGTCCTGGGTAGCGGCCAGGGCCTGAACCAGCAACTGCAGATACTGCTGCCCCTCTTCCACCGTGGTCGGAGAAAGCTGCATGGTGCGCAGACCGTATCTCTCAGCGGCATGCTCCACGCCCTGGTAGATAAGGTCATTATAGCCCTGGTCGCCCAGTGCATTAGGGTCGTAAACCACCATCACCAGCGGAGCCGTACTGCCCTTATCCTTCGGGTCGGGCTGGTAAATGGTTTCGCCATCATTGGTACACGATGCTATCAGCACCGCCCCAATCACAATCATGGCAAGGAGATTCCATTTTTTCTTTACCTTCAGCATAAATATTCTGCTTTATGTGATCATCTATATAAGCATATTTTACCATTCACACCGGCCCTGTCGACGTCGGCGACAAAAGCCAACGTGCAAAGATACAAATTATTTTTGTAAAACAGCACATTTCACCCAAAAAAACAACTAACATATCAAAAAAATACGAGAAACCAAGTTGTACTGTAGCCATAATTGTACCTTTTTATACGTTTACGGCTGCAAAGATAGTGCAAAATTTCGATTAAGCGAAGAGAATACAAATTAATTTGCATTCTTGAGCGTGAGAAATTTATCTAAATCGAGCGAAAAACCAAAGGAAAACTTGTTTTTCTTTGTATTTCCGAGCGTAGCGTTTCTCGGGCGTTAGCTCCGCTCGACCTATGGTCGCTTGGCAAAGCAAGAACCGTCCCCAAAAAAAAGATTAAAACCTTTCCTGTTTTGGAAAGTTTTTGTATCTTTGCAGCGCAAAAGAACATAAAAGAATGAACGAAAGATTCAAAGTGGTATACTCTGATGAAGCTCTCGACTTCATCAACTCTCTGCCACAAAAGGCAAAAGACAAGGTGGCCTATAACATTTCTAAGAGCATAGTCATAACAGACAATGAGCTCTTCAAGAAGCTGGAAGGCACCGAAATATGGGAGTTCCGTACTCTATATAATAATATTAAGTATAGACTCCTGGCCTTTTGGGATACAGAAGAAGATACATTGGTAATAGCCACTCACGGCTTTATCAAGAAGACTCAGAAAACGCCAGCCAAGGAGATTGCCAAGGCAGAGGCTATGCGAAAGGAATATTTTAATGACAAAAAGCAAGAAAAGAAATGAAACTACATTCTCACGAAGAAATGCTGGATACGGTAATTGGCAAGAAAGGGACTGCTGCACGTAATGACTTTGAGGCAAGACTGAAAGCCGAGATTGATGCCTACCAGATTGGCGAAGCTATCAAGCAGACCAGACAGCAACAGAATCTCACTCAGAAACAGCTAGGAGAACGAATGGGGGTTCAGGAGGCTCAGATTTCAAAAATCGAGAGCGGCAAAAGCATTACCTATGCCACCATTGTAAGAGCATTTAAAGCTTTGGGGGCAAAATCTGCTTCACTCGATCTTGGTGTGCTTGGTCGCGTGGCACTTTGGTAAGACGTCGTTAACGTCAATACATCTCTCACTCCTCAAACCCGCATTCCCAAAGGGTTCGTGACAGATGTGATAGATATGCAGCGAAAAATGTCACTAACTTCTTCTCACTTACAGTTCGTTGAAACAGGTACCAGTCCCTGCTGTCACCCTGTCAAGTCTAATCACTGATCCTATTCTCTAATGCAATAATATTTAAAAGATATAGGCAAAGATTTATATTTATCAAAAAGATTTTGTATCTTTGTCGCCAGATTATAAAACGAAGACGATTATGATAGGAACAGCAACACCAAGTATAAGCCCCGACACGTTCACGCTGACCGTGCCGAAGGCCGACGTGAGCCTCTTCAAGTCGATTGCCAAGAAGATGGGTTGGAAGATTGAGCGCAAACGTTCGGCAAAGCCTCGTCTCTACGACCCTGAGACGGGCGATAGTCTGAACGATGCAACGATGAAGGTCATTGAGGATGCACGGAAGGGGAAGGTTGTCATAGAGGTCGGCTCGATGGATGAATATCTGGAGTTGGTAAAAAACTTATAACCGACGATGGCAAAGTTCTCGCTGAAACTCACCAAACGCTATCTGCGAAGGAATCATGGGGACAGGTTGTTTGAAGTGAATTCAACGAATTCATTCAAAAACCTGTCCCCATGATCTTTGCCCTTACTGCCTGACCAGTCTGTGCAGTCTGACGGTATTGTGCCCAGCAAGAATCTGTGTCATTTGTTCAAAGAACGATATCGTTTACCTCACGCGGGGTACAGAACCCGCGCGGGGAGCGTTCAGTTCTACGGCTCAATGGTGAACACAAACTTGATGCCATTGCCATCACCATAAATATCTCCGATGAACGATACGCTGGAGGCATTGCCGGTCCAGGTCCTTTTTTCAGAGTTGCCCGACCAGCCTGTGCCGACAACGTCACAAAACCCATTAGTCGCTACTACTTCAATCTTGGTGAAGTTGCCGAGGTTGGTGGTAAATGTTCCGTTTTCCTCGAAATTCTTTTCGTCGAAGTCTATAGAGCCGGCAGTTATAGTGACACCGCCCTTGGTGAAAGAATTTCCACTGCCGGTTATATCATTGTTGTTCCACGTTACGGTGATGGGGGGAGCTATCTTCAGCGTGCTCTGGTAGTATTTGCCGGCAGCAAAGGTCACGCTGGCCTTAGAGCAGGTGTAGGTCTTGCTGTCGCTGTCTGTGGCAGAGAATCTGACGGCCTGATCGCTGACGGCGGGCAGGGCGACATAGAGCTCGCTCGTGGCCAAAGCGGGGGTGATGACGTATTTCTGCGCATCGATGGTGATGGTCAGCGAATTCACGTCGATGGTAGCCGAGCCGTTGGCATTCTTGGTGGTGAACTTGAAGATAGCATTCTGTGCGACCAGCTTCGTGACGCCAGCCAGGTTGTGATTATCCTTGTCTATAGTGGCCGTGCCTACGCGCACTTCGGGGCAGTTACCGATGGTGCCGTCCTGCGCGGCCAGTGCTGTTGCGACATCAGCACCCGTGTTGGCGGCGTTGGCAGCCGATGCAGGATAGACTATCTTACATGCTGTGTTGTTGGCCAGCGATGAAGGAATGGTGAACGTGATGGTAACGGTCGAACCGTTGATGCTCGATACCGTAGCTACGCGCTTCACGTTGCTCGTTCCGTCGTTGTACAGGATGGCAAACTGATCGTCAGCTTCCCACGTCGAGGCGATGTTGCTTCCGTCGATGCTCAGGGCGCGGGTCGTGGCGTCGTCGGAGCTGACGGTTGCGGTGATGGTTATCTCGTTGTTATCGGGTTGCTGGGCGATGTCGTTGTCGTCGTTGCTGCAAGCGGCAAATGTCAGAGCCAGTGCAGCCATCATGAAAATCTTTGTTGCTTTCATTGTCGTTTCATTTTTATGGGTTCTACACTGTGTGGATTAGAATGAGAAGGGATCGCCCCCAGGTGTGTATGGATCACTATTGGGGATATCACCACCGCTACCAGCCTCGTAGATAAGCGGGCTCGTTGCCAGATAGGTGTTGCCGCCGTTCACGGCAGCATTGTTCTCCCAATACTTCGTGCCGCCGATGGTGACGGTGCCGCACGAGCCGTTGTAGCTCGCGCCGATGCTGATGGTGGCATTTTCGCCCTTCGAGGCGGTCACGGAGGTCACGGTGTTCGCGATGGTGACGGCGCCGCAGGAAGTGCTGCTGCCGCTGCCGATGCCGGGCGAAGACTGGCCGCCCGTGGCGGTGACGGTGCCGCCCGTGATGCTTATGTCGCCGCAGGAAGTGCTGCTGCCGCCGCCGATGCCTGCCGCAAACCGGCCACCCGTGGCCGAGACGGTGCCGCCCTCAATCGTGATGTTGCCGCAGGCTATCTCATAGCCGCCGCCGATGCCCGCGCCGTAGCCGTTGCTGCTGGCGTTGAGCGAGCCGTCGCCCTGGATGGTCAGCGTCTTGTTCACAGGAACGAAGATGCCAGGATAGTCCTCATAGAATCCCTTCACCGAGTTCTCGCCCGAGAGGATGATGGTGCCGTCGCCCGCAAGCGTCAGGCCCGCCCATTTGCTGCTGTTCGTGCCGTTGATGACGGCGCCGTCGAGCATCACGGTGGCCCCGTCGGCAATCGAAATCTTTTTGTTGCCCGAGAGCGTGCCCGTCAGCTTGTCGCCGTCCTGCGCCTCGTAGTCAGCCGTCAGCGTCGAGAGGTCCACGGTGTTCCATGTGACTGCCGGTGCCGCCTTCTTCTTGGCCTTGACGCTCTTCACCATCTTTGTGCCGCTGTACTTGACGCTGACCGCCGTGCCTGCGGCTACACCCTCAAGGGGCAGCGCCTGATAGTCGCCCGTGCCGGCCTTGCCCTGCCAGTTTGAGGCATCCTCGGTGCCTTCCTTCACAGAGACTTTGTAGGTAGTCTGTGCCACTGCGCCCATGGCTACTGCTGCGAGCAGCACGAGCAATGATAGAATTCTTTTTTTCATATCTTTCGTTATTTTTCTATTGTTTCTACGGCAACACCTTATTTTAGGGTCTATTTGGCTACAAAATTAAGCAATTTTTTCCAAACCTTCACTTATTCACCCTCTCTGTTTAAGAATATTTAACGCAATACCGCCGAAACGTATCTACTCACCACCTCTATTGTTGGGTCGGCCTATCGGCCTCAAAATTCTTGCTCTGGCAAGCGTCTCCTTCTTGCGTCCCGCTGGTAGCGACCAAGGTCGAGCGCGTCGCCGAGCGATAAGAAAATTGGATTCAAAATTATACAGAAGACTATTTTTTATTTTAACACGAATTCTTGCTTAGGCAAGCGTCCCTTTGGGCCGAGCGACCACAAATTGTCCATTAATTTTTGCTGTGCGTAGCAAATTCGTGAAATTAGTGAAATTCGTAGTTCATTATTCAATTAGAGTGAAATTAGTGGTTCATTATAGTGTAATCTTTGTCGTCTGTCGGCTCAAAATCTTTTAAATCTTAAAATCTTTGTTCTTTACAAAACGAATGGCCGTCATTTGTTTTGGAAAACAATGAGAAAGAATTAGAATAATCTGTTCCAAGAATTAGAAATAATCTGTATTGACAAATTAGAAATACAAGTTTCGCATGTTGAGAAGATATAGGAAGATAAAGGAAGATATGCCGCTTTTCAGCGGCGAAGATAGAGGACAATACTCTGTCTGCAAGCTTTC
>Ga0310695_10002732_pt1 | contig 36467 bp, 31 predicted proteins | sample RumenRJG_04DNA_FD_203882 | JGI IMG/M metagenome (GOLD analysis project Ga0310695, IMG submission 203882) | Bovine rumen microbial communities from Lethbridge, Alberta, Canada - RJG_04 (v2) (version 2) | ecosystem: Host-associated > Mammals > Digestive system > Stomach > Rumen | place: Canada... | reverse complement strand
AGATTGAGCAGTTCGCTTCAATCTACCTCAAAATATCGGACATGGCGGTGATTCTCGGCATTCCTGCCGAAGTTCTCCGCGAGGACATCGCTGACCAATGCAGCGAGGTGAGCCAGCACTATCGACGAGGCAAAGCCGCTTCGAAAGTGAAACTCCTGCATCAAGAAATGATGCTGGCGCAAGTTGGCTCACCGCTCGCCATCGAGAACACTCACCGCAATCTCCTTGACATGGAAGACGATGAGTAACTATGGCCCAGCACAACACACTCGAGGTTTGCCGTACTGACTTGTTTACGGCTGAAGACGAACTGCGGTTGCGATACCCCGATGCTATCGCTGACCGCGTTCTTCGTATTCGTGAGGAATACAACTGGTTTCTCTCCAATCCTGACGCTAAAGACCGTCAGTTCGTGGAGAATGCTGTCAGCCGTTTCTCAATCAGCAAAGTCCTTGCTTATTCAGACCTTGCCATTGTCAAGGCGATACTGCCGCACCTGTCGCAAGCAAGCCGTGATTTCCATCGCTATCGTTACAACGAAATGATACTCGAGACATTTCAGATGGCGAAGAAACGCAAGGACACGAAAACGATGGAGAAAGCTGCATCGTCTTATGCCAAGTTCAACCGTGTTGACCTTGAAGACGAGCAAGCAGTCCCCTACGACCTGATTGTGGTGCAACCATTCACAGCCACTGATGACCCCTCTGTCCTCGGCATCAAGCCGATGCCTCGCTTGCAGGAGCGTATTCAAGAACTGCTCCATAAATACCAAGCCGAGAACATTGACATCGAGGACATCGAGTTTGAAGAAGCTGACATTGAGGAAAAATCATTATTTGGAGATAATGATCACTATGATGACGAACAATTCGACGAAGAAGATATACTTTAACGCGCCGCAACGCCTCACCCAACTCATCGGGGCCAATACCACCGTCATCGTGGCTGGACGACGTACCGGCAAGACCGACTCAATCGCCTCGCCGTTTGTGCTGCGCAATATGCAACGGATGCCTGGCTCCACAGGCGGCATCGTCGTGCCCACCTACAAGCACGGATTGACGAACACCATTCCGGGCTTGTTGGCAGCTTGGAAGCGCTGGGGTTATATCAAAGGCGTGCATTATGTGATTGGACGGCGACCGCCCAAATCCTTCGGCAAGCCCATCATTGAGCCAGCCGAATACGAGCACGTCATCACCTTCTACAACGGCTCTTGCGCCATCATCATTTCGCAAGACCGGGCAGGTAGCTCCAACTCGCTTACGCTTTCGTGGCTCCTCATCGACGAGGCAAAGTTCATCGATTATGAACGCCTCAAGGATGAGACGCTCCCTGCCAATGGCGGCATCAAGTCCTATTTCGGACATCACTCTTTCAATCACTCAATACTGATTTTGAGCGATATGCCGCAGACACAAAAAGGTAGCTGGTTTCTCAATTATCAAGATAAGATGGATGTTGACCTTATCGAAACGATTAAGGGCACCATCTATGAGATTTGGAAAGTCAAGCAGCGTATTCGGGAACTCAATGACGCTGGCATGGAGATCCCGAAACACTTGCGCAGACAACTGCGCCAGCTTGACACCAATCTCAATAAGATGCGATCTGTTGCGGTCTACTACAAGGAGTACTCCTCGATAGAGAACCTGCAACTCCTCGGTGAATCGTACATCAAGCAGATGAAACGTGACCTCACGCCAAAGACTTTCCAAACGTCAATTCTTTGCCAACGAATAGGAATCGCCAAAGACGGTTTCTATTCGTCGATGCGTGAGGCGCACAAATACAACGCCAGCGACTTCGAATATCTCGACTCGCTCGGCTATGACTTCAGTGAAAGCCAACTCGACTGCCGGGCCGACAAGGACTTGAACCCTTATGCCCCAATCTGCATCGGGATGGACTACAACGCCAACATCAACTGGATTGTGGCGGGTCAGCCTACAGAAAGACGGCTGAACGTGATCAAGTCCTTCTACACCAAGTTCGAGCGCAAGATACCTGCGCTCATTGATGATTTCTGCCGCTACTACGCACACCACCAATGCAAGGTCGTGGTTTACTACTACGACAGCACAGCTCTCGGCGGCAACTATGCCGTCAACGAGCAGGACTTCCACTGGGTGGTGTGCCATGAGTTCGAGAGGCACGGCTGGCAGGTCGAGGATGTCAACCTCGGTAACCCCATGCGCCATGATGAGAAGTACCTGCTCATCAACCAGGGCTTTGCCGGCAAACAACGGCTCATGCCGATGTTCAACCGCCAAAACAACGATGACCTAATCCTTGCCATTCAAACGGCAGGAGTAGTCCGTGGGCGCAATGGCTTCCGAAAGGATAAGGGCGGCGAGAAACTCGCAGAGAACGAGGAAAACCTGCTCGAACACCGCACCGACGGCACCGACGCTTTCGACACGCTCTACATCGGGTGCGAAAAGTTCCCTTACCGTGACACTTTCGGCTTCAATTCAAGCGGTGTTCTCTAATAATTGCCATTATAAAGCAGCTCGTTACTTCATTTTCAATAGTTTTTTGTATTTTTGCGTGGTGGTAATAGTCAATATACTTTGACTTAGAATTACCAACAAACTTAACCAACTAATTAACAGCATTATACAAACAACTAATTAAGACATATATAAAATACGACAAAAACCACAAATCATCTATCTTTTAGTGAACTATAAGATGGGTTCGCACAGATAGTTGTCGTACCATTCAATCGATGGTGTCGTTGGCAATAGTGCCAAGGACAACTTAACTATTTGTGTTTTTTGATTATGAAAAATCTAATCAAATTGCCCAAGCAGGTCGCCGCTCTCATGCTTACTGGAGCTATTCCTGCTGTGCGTCTCAAATCGCACCCTATCGCGAACCGTCAACGCTTTTTCGTCTATGCGACGGATGAGCAAGTGTCTGAACCCGGGCTGCCCGTTGAGTGGCTGATGGAAACCCACAACCATCAAGTGTACGGCAACATCCCTTCGGAGGACATGCTGCCTAATGGCGCTTTCCTCGGCTGGATTGAGGTCGTTGATCATCCCTACGCCACCACTTCCTTTTGGTGCATGGAGCAGGAAGGGTCTGTGTTCCGTGTGGTTCGCCCACGGATTTTTGACCATCCGCTTGCCATGCCAAGCAATGCTTACGAGGATTACCTCTTTGAGCATTTGTTGGATGCTATCCCAGTGTTCTACCTTCATGAGTTCGCCGAGCCAATGGACTGGGGCGAAGAACTGGAATTGCCTGTCAACGAAAGATTGTTCAACACAATCATTCGTGTTGGCAAGATTACTCTCGACATCTTTGGCACACTTGCTTCTTGTGTCCTGGATGAGAACGGTGAGCTGAAAAAGTTCAAGCTGCTCACACTCGCTTGCGGCAACCGCCGCCGATGCTTCAACTTCCACGGAGAAATTGACACAGATCTCAATGAGAACTGGGAGCCAATTCTCTATCCCTCATTGCTCGAGCCTTGCGGGTTTGAAATCCGCCGTCGGCTCGTGCTGCATTGTGGTGACCCTCTCCGATGATTGTTTTTTGTCAGCAAAGCACCTCATATCCAAAAAATATGTGTACTTTTGCAGTGTCAAACTCCGTTGTTTGACAAACATCGAGGGAATCCATTAGACATTATGCCGTTTAGTCGTTGAAAACTTAGGACACTTTCAATTAGCAAAAACGAATGGTATAATGGCTCGCTTTATAGCGTGGGCCATTATTCTGTTTTTGCGGGCACCGTCCTAAGGCCTTCAACACTGGAATTTGGCTCACGCTTTTTATGTAATCCATGACAACACAGCCACTTTTTTCCCTATAAATGGCCGCACAATTTTCTTAACGCAAAAAAATCTCGTATTTTCTTTGGCTTTAAGGGCTACATTATAATTTTTTTTGTACCTTTGCATTCTCTACTATAAGATTTTTCAAATCTTATACGCCCAGTAAAGACCATTAACTGCTTGGCAGTAATAACATATAAATTTAACGGACTCCATTGTAGTGATACAAGCTTTAGGTCGGCTTTCTGGCACTACGATGGAGTTTGTGCTTAAAAACTATGGCAAGAAATGTAATTGACAGTCCTTATAGCGCGGCACTTACGGGTTGCACCTTTATGTTCTATGAAATGAACAGGTGTTTGCCCTTGCTCATGGATGCCAACGCAGAAGAACTAATGAGGGAAGAAATCGAACAGAATAAACTCATTATGGTGAACTCACTCACATCGAGGAAACGATTTGTTGCTGAGTTCAAACGCAGATACGCTGCTGTCCCACGACCATTCTGGACGTGGTACATCACTCTTGACGAGCCGGCACAACGGGCAGCTCTGCTATATGTAATACTCAACACTTACCGCCTGGCTTTTGACTTTCATTTCAATGTCACAAGGCAGAAATTCTTCTCGGTAACTAAAGAATTGACATCTGCCGACCTTGACATGCAGTTCTTTGAGATTGCAGGGCAAGACGAGTTTGTGAATAGTTGGAGCGACGCGACACGCCGCAAGTGCATCAGCGCCTACCTTACCATATTGCGCCAAGCAGGTATGCTTGACCCGAAAAGCAATGTGCTTTCACCGCTTTTGCTAAACGATAGCGATTACGAATACTATGTACGTAGCGGCGACACTTGGTTTTTGGAGGCTTGTCTGCTCCAACAGTATGAAATTGATAATATTAAAAGTAACCTGCTATGAGTTCGATGACAATTCGTGAGCTGTACGACAAACTCAACAGCAAGGAGTTCCAAGAGAATGATAATAGTTTATTCTACAACTATTACATCTACCAATACCCTGCTGATAAGGAATATGAGATGCGGGCACAACTTCGAGATTTCAAGAAAAATCTTGTGCGGCCCACATCATATATCGATGTCATTATGCTTGACCTTTTCGATACCTTCTGCGAGTATCTCGATAGCCAGCCTTTCGGAAACAAGTACCGCTCAAAGCTGCATTATGTTCTCGAAAAGGAAAAAGAGGAAGGCAAGTCGCAAGGCGTTGCCACCATGCTAACTGACAATGCGCATCGACGTGAATTTTTAAAGTATGTGCATGAGAAGATTATAAAACTGTCCGAAGAGAACCAACACTTACAACATCCTTATGTTTTTGTTTGCGGTATCGGAAAAATGTATCCATATTTGCGGTCGAATGAATTCCTCACAGCGTACGAGGAGTTCAACGAAACGCAGAAAAACAAAATCATTCTTTTCTATCCGGGGCATCGCGACGGCAACTCATTCGTGTTGTTCGACACGCTCCAAGACCAGCACTCATATCGTTCAATTCTTTTAGTAAACGAATAATCAAACACCAAGCTATATGAAACTACAAGACATCTATCTCAAAGATATAAACCGCAAGGTCAATCCTGCTGTCTCGGCAACGCAGCTCGACAGCGAGACCGTCAAGGTCGAGATTGATGAGTATGTGTTTACCAAAGACATACTGAAAAACCTCTATGCCGTACTGACTAACATCCGTGCAAACACAGGCAGTCATAGCGGCATCTGGATTAGCGGCTACTATGGTTCGGGTAAGTCTCACTTCTTGAAGTACCTTGACTATTGCATGTCACCCTCACATAGCGAAGACGCGCTGATGCGCTTCGAGACCGCCGCAGCGCAGTATGATGCGTTCAAAGACGATGTGAACTGGGTGCCCAGCGACATTCGTGCTTTGACCGACTGGTTTGGCAAAAAAGCGCAGGTCGAAACGATAATGTTCAACATCGGTTCCTCCTACAACGCCAACTCCGACGGTTCACGCATCATCACCGAGGTTTTGTGGAAAGAGTTTAACGCCATGCGCGGCTACAACAAGTTCAACATACACCTCGCACAATATCTGGAGAAATACCTCGACAAACAAGGGAAGTTTGACGAGTTCAAACGCCGCCTCTATGATGAGTTCGGCTTTGAGTGGGAGACCAATGCCAGTGAGCTTGCTGCCACCGAGCTTGACATCCCCCTTGAACTTGCCCATGACATTTGCCCCACATTCACTGTGGACGCTGCACGTCAGGCAATCATCAATCGTACCGTCGAAATCAGCGTGAATAATTTCGCCGATGAGATAGCCCAATACATCAACTCGAAAAACAACCCCAACTATCGTTTGGTGTTCTTCGTGGATGAGATAAGCCAGTTTATCAATGGTGACGGACGGCTTCTCCTGCAACTGCAAAGCATTGTCAAGGAACTGCACGACCGCTGCAAAGGTCAAGTGTGGGTCGCCTGCACCGCCCAACAAGACCTGAAAGAAATCCTCGACGACTGCAAAATCAATTCGACGAGCGATGAATTCGGAAAGATTTTGGGCCGCTTCGAGGTGAAAGCATCGCTGCAAGGCACCAAGAGCGAATACATCGCTCAACAGCGTATCTTGGCAAAGAAGCCGGAGGCTGAAACCGAGCTAGGCCGTTTTTACGACCGCTCAGCCAGTGCCATCGACACGCAGTTCCAGTTGCCCACCACCTATGAGGGCTACCGCGACAAGGATAGCTTCATCGGCTTCTACCCATTCGTGCCTTATCAGCTGCAACTCATCAACAAAGTGTTCTCGCACTTTGTCGCTCTGAACTATGTGAACAAAGAGGTCAAAGGCAACGAGCGTTCTGTTATCCGCATCACTCATAACATTGCCAAGAGCAACAGCCAAGCCGAAATGGGTACATTCATTTCGTTTGACCAGTTCTTCAATGATATGTTCCGCTCGTCGTTGCAGCCGTCGGGTGTGAATGCACGGCGCAATGCCGAGGAAGCCGCCAACAAGTACGACCGTGACAAGGACTTTGCCCAACGAGTGGTCAATGTCTTGTTCATGATCTGCAACATGGATGACCAGGACAAGCAGCAGTTCCCTGCAACCATCGAGAACATTGTCACCCTGCTCATGCGCGACATCGACACGCCGAAAACCACGATGAAAGACGATGTGCGCCGTGTCATCGAGCATCTCATCGAAAACAGCGTTATTCGTGAGGTGAAGCCCGAAAAGGGCGCAGAGTACTACGAGTTCTTCACCGAGGAAGAAACGCAGGTTTCTCGCCTCATTCAGAACACGCAGGTCGACAACAACAGTATGGCAGAGCAGTTAGCATCCATCATCAACAACTACTTCGCTCCACAGAACAAAGAGTCTATCGGAGCAAGTTCAGTCTCGGTGGGTGCTTCCACTTCTGGAAAGCGGATGTTCGGTGCCAGCGGCAATACCGACATCGAGGTGGAGTTTGTTGTCAATTCGCCCGAAACGGACTTGAACCGCTTTGCGTTTACCAATCCGAGCAACAAACTCGTGTTCTTCCTCACGCAGCTATATGCCGATGACAAGAAGTTCGGCAACTTGTTCTATCACTTCTGCCAAGTACAGAAGTTTGCCAAAGAGCCGAACCTTTCGCCAGAGCGCAGGAAGACAGTGGAACAGTTTGCCCAGCGCGAGCGTGCGATTTTTGAGAACGAAATTCGCCGTCGCTTCGTCGATATGCTCGACAACTGCCCGGTCATTTCGGGGCAGCGTATTCTGGGCAAAGCCGACATTGGCGACATCAAGGGCAAGGCTCGCTACAAGGCAGCCATCACAGCACACATCAAGTCGGTGTTCAGTATGGCACACCTTGTCGATGGCAAGGGGTTGGCGACAACGCCGCAAGATTTACGCGCCCGCATCAAGCGTCGTCTTGATGCAAACGAGTATGCCATCAAGCCTTTGAGCGAAGCCGAGGAGAGCGTTCAGAATTTCATTCTGCGTGGCCGTGATGTCACCGTGGCCGATGTGGTCTCCACCTATTCCAAAGCACCTTATGGTTGGAATGAGATTACCACCATCGACATCATCAATGAGTTGTATCGTCGCAACAAGTTCTCTTACTCCTACAACAACAATCCCAATGTCACCATCGACGAGGTGGCCGACAAGATTGTGCGTGAGAAAAACCGCTTCACACTGGAGATGGCTCATACAATTTCGCCTGAGACCATCAAACAGTTCAAGGACGCTTGGAAGGCTGTGTTCAACAAGCCGCAAGCACCTGCCAACGATGCTCGCGAGTTGTTCCGTATGTGTCACGATGATAAAGATAGCGAACTTAATTCGTTGCTGCGCAACTACAAGGATTTGCGGGCCATCATCGCCAAATATCCGTTTGTCGAAGACATCGACCGTATGCTCGACTTCTTCAACGGCTGGAAAGAAATCCGTGAGCACGCCGCTTTCTTTGAAACCGTCATTGCTCAACGTGACGAAGCCGCCGCGCTCTTTGATCGTGGCAAGCAGATTCTGGAGTTCCAACGTGAGCAACTGGAGAGCTATCGTGACATTATGCAATTCGTCACCTCGAACCAAAGCAACTTCGAGCTGCTTGGCGAGGAGGCTAAAGCCGACATCGACGAATTGAAAGCCATAACCACCGATGCTGAAGTGTTCACACACTTCCAAGACTATCGCCGATTGATGAAATCGGTGAAGAACCGCCTCGGTGCCAAGCGTGACGAACTGCTGGGGCAGGTACGCACTTCTTACGAACAGCTCTACGAGCAAATACGCTCTATCGCTGCCGACAAACAAGTTGAAGCCAACTTCCTGCCTGACCTCGAAAACGAGCTATTCAAAATCAAGTCGGGCGTCAGCAGCCTCTATCAGCTGCGCGACAAAAAAGACACTTCCGACCTCTACACCGCCTATGTGGAGCGCATCAACCAAGAGGTCGCCAAGCGTCAGCCCCAGCCACAGCCACAACCTGGACCTGGCCCTGAGCCACAGCCACAACCCCAAACAAAGCAGATAAATGTCATCAAGCTTGATACAGCCATCTCCAAGCCGCTAAAGAGCGAGCGTGATGTGGACTTATATCTTGCTGCGCTCAAAGAGCAACTGATGCAGCACATAAATAATAACGAGGAAATCCTTATCAAGAAATGAATACAACCCGACTGAAATCATTTGCTGCCGAGGCACGCAACACGCTGAAGCGTGGCGTGATGAACCGCATTCTCGCACTGGGATTTGACAAGCAGGGCAAAGCGGTGCAACAGCCTCAAAAATTTGAGGGCGGTGCAGTATTTATGGGCGAGACCGTCTCAGAAGACTTCTTTAACAAGTGGCAAGCTCTGCGCTTACGCATCATCACCAAAGGTTTGCGTGAGGTGCAAGAGGAAGCTGCCTATACATGGTTCAACCGACTGATGGCCATCCGCATCATGCAGAAGAATGGTCTGATTGACCCCGTGCTGGACTACCGCAGCGAAAGCGTGCGTCTTCCCATCCTGCTCACCAACGCACAGGCAGGGAACTTCCCCACCATGCCGGAGGCTGACCGTGACAGGTTGCGTGAATTGCTGAACGACCCGATGCGCACAGCCGAGCAGTTTGCCATCCTTATCACAGCGTTCTGCCACAACACGCCGGTTATTAACCGCTGCTTTGGCAAAATAGCTGACTACACCGAGCTGCTTCTTCCTAACGACATCCTCGAAGAAAATGGCTTCCTCGACAGTCTGAATAACACACCTTTCATCGACGAAGACGATTACAAGTCGCCCGAACTAATTGGCTGGCTCTATCAGTTTTATATCAGTGAGCGCAAAGATGAGGTGATGGCAAAAACCACTAAATATGTACCAGATGAGATACCTGCCGCCACCCAGATTTTCACGCCCAACTGGATTGTGAAATACATGGTGCAAAACACCGTGGGGCGTATCTATCTCGACAACAACCCCTACGAGGATGAACTGAAAGCTAAGTGGAAATATCTTGTAGAGAACGACCAACAAGGGGAGAAACTGGAAATCACCGACCTCACCGAGCTGAAAGTGGGCGACCTCGCTTGCGGCTCTGGGCACATTCTCAACGAATGTTTCGACCTGCTGCTTGACCTCTATGTCAATGACGGCTACAATCGCCGTGAAGCCATTGAGAACATTTTCAAATATAATCTCACTGGCATTGACATCGACACACGAGCCAAGCAACTCGCCACTTTTGCCCTGCTACTGAAAGCTTGCCAGAAAGATGTTTCCTTCAAGGATGCGCACATCATGCCACGAGTGCTTGATATGCCTGAGAATCTGCCTTTCACAGTTATCAAGTTAGGAACTATACAAACCAGTCCAACGGAAGACCCCGATGGTTGGTACAAGGAATATCTCTCATTGCTTGATGGAGCAATCCAAGAATACCTCGTTACATCAAGCACAGACCGCATTATTGAAGTGCGCAACGCGCTACTCGTTTTCAACAACTGCGACTCGCTCGGCTCAATCATGAAGTTTGACATCAGCGACAGCACACGCTTTGCCATCGACAAGATTACTGCAGAATGGAAAGAAAAATGTGAGAGTGGCGAAAAGCTGCCAACAAAAGTGAAACTAATGCTTCCATATTTCGACGTATTGTTAACTCTTTCCCAAAAATATGCTTCTCTAATCGCAAATCCTCCATATATGGGAAGGAAAAAGATGGAAAAGGCTCTTTGCGATTATGTTGATGAACATTATTCTAAAGGAAAGCAAGACTTATTCGCCGTCTTTATGGAGATGATGATTGACAAAACTATCAAGAGCGGCAGAACGGCATTCATTACGATGGAATCTTGGATGTTTTTATCTTCATTTGAGGCGTTCCGTCGTCATATAATTGATAATGTTTATATTCAATCATTAGGGCATTTTGGATGGCATATAATTGGTATAGCTTTTGGTACGGCAATGACTGTTATTCAAAATGCTAAAGCCAATGGCAAAAAAGGTACATATTCTTATCTCACTATAGAAGATCTTGATGCTGATAAAAATGTACCTTATACTTACCCCAAAAAGGATAATGGTAGATTCGCAATCATATCGCAAAATGATTTTAAAAAGATAACAGGCTCTCCTATAGGCTATTGGGTAAGCGATGCAGTTCGCGAAACCTTTACAAGGAACCGAGCGTTGTCGGCTGTCTGTAAGCCAACACAAGGGTTGGCTACAGCCGACAACGCTCGGTTCCTCCGCTCATGGTTTGAGGTCGACAGCAACCGAATTTATTTCGGTTGCCCAAATGCCGCATCAGCGGCTCAAAATTTTTTCAAAAAATGGTTTCCATACAATAAAGGTGGTCAATTTAGAAAATGGTATGGTAATCAAGATTATGTTGTTAATTGGCAAAATGATGGTGAAGAAATTAGAGCTTATAAAGGTTCTGTTGTAAGAAATCCAACAACATATTTTAAGCCAAGCTTAAGTTGGTCTAAAGTAACTGCAGGAAATATCGCATTTAGAGCTTTCCCTTCAGGTTTTATATATGATGTGGCAGGAACTAGTTTGTTCCCATACGATGACAATAAGCGATTGTTTTATCTTGGTGCTGTTAACTCTAACTCGATAAGGCACATTTTGAAAGTAATATCACCAACATTAAACTTTGAAGTTGGTCAAATTGCGACTTTGCCTATTCCAGAAGTTAATGCTCCACAAATTGATAAATTAGTTGATAATAATATCCATATTTGTAAAGGAGATTGGGATGCTCATGAAACTTCATGGGATTTCCAGCGTAACGAGTTGCTTGAAATGCAATCGTGGTGCGGCGGCAACGTCGCTGACCTCGATATGCTAGACCCAGAAGAAGCAGAAGAATTATCTACATCATGCCCAACTAATGCTCATCTAATTGAGCATTGCGTCTGGGCTTATCACAATAAATGGGAACGCAATTTCCATAGATTGCACAACAATGAGGAAGAACTGAATCGTCAGTTTATCAACATCTATGGCTTGCAAGACGAGCTTACACCCGATGTGCCGCTTGATGAAGTAACTATACTTCAACAAGGTGAGATTTCGATTGAGAACAACGAAATCGTTTGGCATGACGATGCGCTGATGAAGCAACTCATCAGCTATGCCGTCGGTTGCTGGATGGGTCGTTACCGCCTCGACAAGCCGGGGCTTCATATCGCCCATACCGACGCGACAAGCGAAGAAATCGCACCCTACGAATATAACAACGAGCAATTTGTCATCGACGATGACGGCATTATTCCGCTGATGTCGAAAGACTGTATGTTCAGCGACAACGCCGAACTGCGCATGGCAGACTTCGTGCGACATGTTTTTGGCGAACTTACACAAGTCGAAAACCTCAACTTCATTGAGGAATGTCTCGGTAAGACGCTGGAGCAATACTTCATCAAAGACTTCTGGAAAGACCACAAGAAGATGTATCAGAACAGACCCATCTACTGGCTGTTCTCATCAAAAAAAGGAGCTTTCCAGTGCCTCGTCTATATGCACCGCATGGATAAGTACACCGCCGAGCGCGTGCGTCAGAAGTACCTGCTTCCACACATGGAAGACCTGCGCAAGCGCATCGCAGACATGGAGCAGCGAGCCGCATCGCTCAATACGCAGGAGCGCAAGAAACTTGACACGCTACGCAAGGATCTTGCCGAGTGCGAGGAATACCACGACCGCTTGCACCCTGTCGCCGATCGTCAGATTGACTTTGACCTCGACGACGGAGTTGTGGTCAACTATGCCAAGTTTGGCGACATTTTAGCAAAAATCAAGTGACTATGATTGCAGACAAGATATATAACTACTTTGAGCGCAACGAGAGGCTGCACGTGCTGTTCATCTTCGACCCTCTGGGGGTGAACGGAGAAGAACTTGCCGAAACGCAATGGCGCGACGGCTACCGCTTCTTGGCTCCCACAGGTGGTTGGTTCAACATCAAATACCTTATCGATCGCGATTGGGCAAACGACAAGGTGGTGTTGTACTTCAACCAAATGTCGCCAGTTGAAACACGATGCGACTTCCCCCTCATGGACTTGCTCAAAGCCAACATGGAATACCACGAGAAAGACTGGGCAGCGTTCATGCAGCAGTACCATATTCCACAGCAATATGCCAACTACATCAGTAAGCACATCGCCGAGTTGCAGAGCGACAAGGCGATGACCCTGCTTGAACACCACTTTGCCGACAAGTCGTTCAACACCGACTTGGCAAACCGAGCCTTCCTCTCGCTGTATCTTGACAAGTCGCCCAAACAGATTGCCGACTGGACGAACATCATCATCCGGCTCATTCTGCTTGCCGACGAGAGCGAGGAGAAAAAGCGCGACGCTTTCTTCACTCGCCTTGAAAAGAACATCGATGCGAAGAACGCACTTGTGGCACAGCTTGAAAAGACCTTCAAGTGTGGCTTGCTGACGAACACCGCAGAGCGTGTGAACCTTATCGTGCAAAAGATTAAATATAACTCCATCACGCAGCTGCTTCCTGTCAGCCCTACTGACCCTTACAAGCAACTGCGCATCGAGGAGACGTTTGCACTCCAGGACATCAACCGCATCGTTGAAACGGCACTCACTGAACCTAAACGTGCCGAAAAGTTCCGCAATGTGCTTCGCACACTTGCTGCTTACGTGCGAGAAAGTGAAATCGTCAACACCTACGGCGTGGACGCTGAATATTGGACGCTCTCGCCAAGCATGGCATGGGCGATTCTGCAATACATCATCGACAACAAGTTGGCGACCGAGCCGCAAGACGCTCTCGACCGCCTGAACTACCTGCAAGCCAAGTGCACCGAGCGAGAGGTCATTGAGGAAGTGGTCAGTTTCGCAAGATTCACCGCCCAATACTACGATACCACAAAGGGCATCAAGTCGGTGAAGCTCAACACTCCCGACGAGTATGTGAGCCGTTACTGCTCAGAGTTCTATCTGCTCGACTACAACTACCGCTGTGCGGTGAGCCGCTTCTATGCCGTAGATTCCACCGTGCCAATCATTGACGCGCTGGATCGAGCCAAGAAAGAACTCGACTCCCACTACCACAAGCAGGTCAATCACATCAACATCGAATGGATTGACTGCTTGCTAACTACCGGTGGCTTCGCTCGCGTATCGCTCCCTCGCCAACAGGACTTTTACGAGAAGTATGTCAAGCCGATGTCGGGCAAGGTGGTAGTGGTCATCAGCGACGCACTGCGCTACGAAGTAGCAGCGCAACTCGCCGAGCGATTGCAGGAACTGAAGCACCCGTTGAGCATCGAATCGGCTCTGTCAATGCTTCCCACTGAGACGTGTTATTGCAAGAACGCACTTTTGCCGAACGGCACTCTGCATTTTGCTGAACCGCAAAAGATGCTGGTCGATGATGAAGTACTTATCGACACCATATCGAGGCAGAAGCACTTGCAACAATATATTCCCAATTCGGTTTGCAAGACTTATAAAGTCATCAACGAGGCACAATGGAAGACTGAAAACCGCGAACTTGTCCGTGACAATCTGGTTTTCATCTACCATGATACGATTGATGACAGCTCGCACGGCAATAAGCCTACAAAGACAATAACCGATAGTTGCGAGCGTGCCGTGGATGAATTGTTCCGTCTCGTGAAAAGTTTGCATGGCTCGGCTGATGCTACTAACGTCATCATCACGAGCGACCACGGCTTCTTGTTCAATGACATCAAGTTTGAAGACAAGGACAAGCAGCCAGTGAATGACGAAATGGTGGAGAGCAAGCCTCGCTACTATATCACTCACAGCAATGAGCCGCAGAGCAATATCGCCAAATTCCCTCTCAACGAGGTAAGCGGCATGGATAATGCCGACCTGATGGTGGCAGTGCCGGTCGGTACGAACCGACTCTACTCACAGGGTGGCGACTATGTGTTCTGCCACGGTGGAGCTGCATTGCAGGAAATAATAATACCGATTATCATTTCTCACCGAGAGAGCGGCAAGGAGAAACGCGAAGCCGTGGGTGTGGCCATCCTTGAACAAAACTTGCGCATGACTTCAAGCCGTGTCAAGTTCACCGTCTTACAGACCGAGGCGGTCAGCGGTGAGAGCAAAGAGCGTGAAATCAGATGTGCCGTTTACGATGGCGACAACATCGTTTCGCCGCAATCCACATTCACACTCAATCGTGGCGATGCTTCGCTCGACGCTCGCAAGTACCCCGTTGAGTTGACGCTCAACAAACCCACAAAGGCTTCGGTGCTCCAGTTGCGTATCTACGACACCAAAGACCCGCTTAATCCTCTAGTGAAAATGAACATAACTAATAATACACTCATCGAAATGGATTTCTGATGAGTAAAACACATAATTTCTATGACTGACTTACAGAGTAAAATACTGAATGCATTTAGCGGCAAAGTGGTACGCAAAGACCTTGCCTTTCTCGTGAAAGGCGGTCTGCCTGTGCCCACCTATGTGCTAGAGTACCTGCTCGGCCAATACTGCGCAAGCGACGACGAGCAGATTATTTCTGAAGGCTTGGAGAAAGTCAAGCAAATCATTCAGAACAACTATGTGCATCGTGCCGAGTCGGAAACCGTCAAAGGACGCATCCGCGAGGCTGGGCGACACCGTATCATAGATAAGGTGACTGCGGTACTCAACGAGAAAGCCGATGAATACCAAGCGACATTCGCCAACCTCGGCTTGATGAATGTTCCTATCGGCACAGAATATGTAAAGAAGAACCCCAAACTTTTGTCGGGCAATGGCGTTTGGTGCATCGTCACCATCGGCTATATTTCCGGTGAGGATGTGAAAGTGCGATGGGAAATTCAGGACTTGAAGCCCATTCAAATTTCCAATGTCGATCTCAACGATTACATCGACCAGCGTAAAAAATTCAGCACCGATGAATGGCTTGACTTCCTTACTCACACTGTCGGCTTAAACCCCGAGGCTTTGAACCGCCGTGAGAAGTTCATCACGCTCGCAAGGCTCTTACCGCACATCGAGAACAATTTCAACTTCATGGAACTTGGCCCGAAAGGCACTGGCAAGAGCCATGTGTTCCAAGAATTGTCTCCTTATGGTGTGCTTGTCAGCGGTGGCGATGTGACCTCGCCACGCCTGTTCGTGCGCATGAGCGGTAAGCGTGAAGAACTTGGTCTTGTTGGCTATTGGGATGTGGTCGCATGGGATGAGTTTGAGCAGCAGAAAGGCCGCAATGTCGATGCAGTGCTTATCGACACCATGCAAAACTACCTCGCCAACAAGTCGTTCAACCGTGGTAAAGGAACTCACGAGGCTTCGGCATCGATGGTGTTTGTGGGCAACACCAAGCATACCGTGCCTTATATGCTAAAGAATACACACCTCTTTGAGTCCATTCCCACTTCATTTATAAAAGGTGCGTTCCTCGACCGCATACATCTTTACAACCCAGGATGGGAGATAAAGATGTTGAAGAAGAACAGCTTCTCGAAAGGCTACGGCTTGATTACAGACTATATCGCTGCAATCCTGCACGAACTTCGTAACATCGACCTTACAGGCAAACTGAAAGACTATGTACAGTTCGATGGCTCGCTCTCCGAGCGTGACCACCTTGCTATTCGCAAGACATTCTCTGGAATGATGAAGTTGCTCTATCCCGATGGCAACGCCTCTAACGAGGAGATACTGGAGCTCATCGACTTTGCTGCCGAGAGCCGCAAGCGAGTGAAAGACCAGCTCTACATCATCGACGAAACTTTCAAGGCTGAACCTGCAAAGTTCGTCTATACCATTCTCGCAAACGGAATGGAAATAAATGTGCAGACTCTCGAAACGGTGAGCAATGCGCTAATCATGCCGATTACCACACCTGATGAGGCCACCGATGAGCCCGAGGACTCTGACAAACCAAGCGATGACAACGGCGGTGCTGCTGTGCCTCGCACTCCGCGTCCTCGCATTCAAGTGCTGCGTGAGCAAAATCTCAACTTCCGACTTGGGCAAACTGGCGTTTCCTACAAGTCTCTGTTTGCTCAATATCTGGAAACCGCCAACGAAATCACGATTGAAGACCCCTACATCCGCACTTCGTGGCAAGTGAAAAATTTAGTGGAATTTGTCACTATGCTGATTGAAACACGAAATGTTGAGGGGCTGAAAATCAATCTAGTAACCAGTGAGGTCGATGAAAAGATTCCAGAACTTATCGACCGCCTCGATGATGTGAAAGACGACCTCGTTGGCTATGGCATAGAATTTGCATATACATTTAAAGAGTTCCACGACCGTTGCATCAAAACTGATACCGGTTGGACTATTACTCTAGGCCGTGGTCTCGACATCTTTGAGAAATATAGCCCTTATTCAGTTGAGGCAATGCGCCAAGAACGACGCAAATGCAAAGACTTTATGGTGGCTTATCTGAGAACCGCAAATAGCTGATTTGTTTATGGCAAAACTTAGCGAAAAAGCCTTTGCTATAATGGCAATGTGCGAAGAAACAAAGAAACCTTTCGGAATCACCGTCGACCCGAAAGAGGGCTATTGTGTCTTTCACTGGGCCTTCAAAATCAAGCCTGGGCAAGGTGCTCGCGAGGGCTATGACAAATCTCATACTCGCGGCGGCGTGATGTATGCTCCCGACTTTAACGGCTGCCCACATTGCGGTTCAAAAAGTTTCTATATCTGTGGGCGGTGTGGCAAAGTGGTTTGTTACCATGAGCAGGAATATGTAACTTGCCCGAATTGCGGTAACTCCAGCTCACTTCGACAACAAAAAGAAGTTGACCTAAGTGGCGGAGGATTCTAAATTTTGAAATGGTTACCTTTCGAAATATAATACATATAATAATATATACGTTGATATATTAAATACGCTGAAATATGACAGAACTTAAAGCTAACGATTTAATCAGTTTGACCAATGGCTCTCAAGCGAGAGTTATTAAAGAACTTGGTCGAGGAGGACAAGGTATAGTTTACCTTGTTGAAGTTGCTGGAATTAAGATGGCACTTAAATGGTACATTAATCCACCCAACAACAAGTTCTACAAGAACCTGCAGGAGAATATTTCAAAAGGTGCACCATCTGATGCTTTTTTGTGGCCAGAGTTTCTAACCGAAAGGCAGAAAGGGTCTTACGGATATATTATGCAAATTCGTAAAGAAGGCTATTATGAGTTTGGACAGTTTATATTGGCGCATGTTCAGTTCAAAAGTTTTGAGGCTATGACTAACGCAGCCATGAAAATATGTCAAGGATTCAAGGATTTGCATCTTTTTGGATATAGTTACCAAGACTTGAATGACGGTAACTTCTTCATTAACCCCGAAACTGGCGATGTTCTTATCTGCGATAACGACAACGTATTCCCTGAAGGTGACAATTCGGGTATTTTAGGTAAGGCTCGATATATGGCACCCGAAATTGTTTGCGGAAAATCTCTACCAAACAAGGCAAGCGATCGATATTCACTTGCTATAGTCTTGTTTATGATTTTCTTTGGTAATCACCCATTAGAGGGCGCTAAAGTTTTAAGTTGCCCCTGTATGACTGAAAAAAACGAAAGAAAATTTTATGGTGAAGAACCCATCTTCATCTATGACCCCACTAAACCTGATAATCGACCAGTTAGAGGCGTGCACAAGAATGTGATTCGTCGCTGGCCCATTTATCCCAAAACCTTGCGTGATGCTTTTATCAAAGATTTCAGCGAAGAATGCTTTAAGAATCCGAAAATCCGTATCATAGAAGCTGATTGGCTGCGCATTATTCAGCAATCACGAGACGCTTTGTTGCGGTGCCCAAGCTGTGGTGATGAGACCTTTGCAAACGATCCTACCAGTAAATGTATGTGTTGTGGCAAGCCCATAACTGTCGCAGGCATACTTAGATTTCCGAATCGTGACGTCATGCTTACTCCTGGGTCTAGAATCTATGTCGATTTAGATAACAACCCAGACATTGAAGTTGTGTCCGTGCCGGGTGACAAGTACCCAGTTCAGCTGCGCAACCTTACTTCAAATAGGTGGACTGTGGAAACTACAAAAGGTAAGTTGCGCGCCATTGAGCCTAACGGCTCATTCCCTGTAAAAGCAGGGCTGAAAGTGAGCATTATTGCCACAAATAAATCAACTCATAAGAGCGAACTAATTTAATATTAACTTTTAAATATCTTCATCATGGGTTTATTAGATAACGAAAGACCTCCAAGAAGAAAAATGGTGTTATTCTTCTTGATTGACAAATCGGGCAGTATGTCCGGCAGTAAGATTGGTAGCGTCAATGACGCTATAGAGAACGTGTTGCCAATGATTGGTGAAATATCAGACGAGAACCCTGACGCAGAAATCAACGTCGCTGCTCTTGAGTTCTCTACTGGCACTCATTGGCTCTACGACGAGCCGAAAGATGCCAAAGAGTTCATTTGGCAACAAGTGGAAGCCGAAGGTTTAACATCACTAGGTGAGGCGTGTTCAGAACTATACTCTAAACTGTCCCGTAAGACAGGCTTTTTAACTTCATCAACAGGTTACTACAATCCAGTCATTATACTGCTCTCTGATGGAGGACCAACCGACAACTTTGAAGCAGGTCTTGCTAAACTAAAGCAAAACAAGTGGTACATCAATGCAATTAAGATTGCAATCGCTATTGGTGACGATGCCGATAAGAATGTTCTAAAAGATTTTACAGGCTCATTCGAATCTGTTATAACCGTTCATAACATTGATGCTTTAAAGGCTATGATTAAGGTAGTTGCTATCACTTCTTCACAAATAGGAAGTACTAGCACAACGTCTGCTGACAAGTCTAAACAGCAACAAGTCGAAGATGCATTGCAAAAAGCAACAACAGATGTCAAAGGAGTAAATGATGATTCTGATGACGACTGGTAATAGTATTGAAACTACTTGAAATATGAAAAGTTTTTTTCATTATTGTCAAGGGGAAAGTCATAAGTCGTCGGATAAACCTTGCCAAGACTGCGCTTATGCCGAAAGTTCACCGGACCTCTCCATAGCAATCGTTTCTGATGGTCATGGAGGGGAACGGTATTTTCGTAGTCATATTGGCTCAGAAGTCGCTGTTAATGTTACCAAAAAGGCTGTTAAGGAATTCTTAGCTAATTTGCGAGAATCTTTAGATGCTCGCGAGAAACAAGACTTGCTTTTTGTTGGTGAGCCGTTCACTGATTACAATGCCGACAGCTCATCTCCAGAACATTCTGACAAAGCTGAGCACAAAGCCCTTATGTGGCTATTCTCGTCTATCATCAGTGAATGGAATAAGGAAATCGCTCTTGACGCTGCTAATAACGAGTTGAACGAATGGGAGATTGCTCATGTGGAGCAACAATACCTTGATGAGTTCAACAACAAGCGTCAAGACCCTGATGCAACGTTTGAAAAAACATATGGCTGCACCCTAATGGCATACGTGCAAACCAAAGATTTTTGGTTCGCTTTCCACATTGGCGACGGAAAGTTTGTGGCACTTGACAACATCGATGGCAAACTAGTGTGTTCGCAACCCATTCCCTGGGATGAGCGTTGCTTCTTGAACAAAACCACATCAATGTGTGATTCAAATGCTATTGAACGGTTCCGTTATTGCTATCAAGGTGACGGACATTTCCCACTTGCAGTTTTTCTTGGTTCTGATGGGCTTGATGATTCATACGGAGATGGAGACAATCTATATAATTTCTATATAGAAGTATTCAAATTGTATATTATTAATCTTTATAGCAGATCTAAAGGGAACAATCGGAATAAGAAGAAATTCAGTAATCACATGAACTTTTTCAGGGCAAAAGATAAAACGGAAAATGCCCTTAAAAATGATTTGCCTCAAATTAGTAAATTAGGCAGCAAAGATGATATGTCGGTTGCTGTAATTCTTGATGATAGTTGCCTCATTGATGTTTTTATTTTATTAACTGATTTTCAGGAGAACAAACTGCTGGAAAATGAATCTCTTATTCATGATAAGCTAAAGGCTCTTGATGAAAAAATATATAATTTCGGCAATCAGGATTTATTGGAAACATCGCAACGCATTGAATTGCAATATGCTCAAAAGGATAGAACTCGTTTTGATGAGAATCTTGAAAAAATAAAGAAGCGTATAGATTCACTGAGGAGAGAAAAGAAAGAGTTTCTTAAAATCCACATACACAAAGAGAAAAAAAAGAAAAAATCAAAAAAATGACACCTTATTAGCATATGGGTACTTGTAAGTATTGTAGTAAAAGTGCTGGCTTTTTCTCTCACTCCCACAAGGAGTGTGAGGACAAGCACAACATTGCTTTAAACGACTTCGCTGCAGTCTTGAAGTCTTACTTTCAAGGCAGAGCATCTGCCACTGATATTCAAAACGCACGAGCCAGGTTAAAGGCAAACTACTTCTTGTCCGACGAGGACATCTGCAACCTAACGGATGCAGAGATCCGACAATATACTGCAAGTATTCGTCGCCCATTCTCACCAAGACAAATGCACTTGATGGACGACCTTTTGAACGCAATCGGTGTACCGTACAATCAAGTGAATGCAAATGGAGCGGTTGACGAGTTCACCAAAAAACTTATGAAAGGTTTTATGGTGGAATACTTCACCGACCAACTCACCCTACCTGTTGCCCAGTCGCGTTGCCATAAGGTCTTAGCTAGATTCCCAATGTCGCAAGACAACATTGAGGACGCATATCTTTATGTCCTCAATCGTGCCGTGACCAATTTCCTTAATAACGGCATGATTAGCAACGCCGAGCAACAGAAAATCGATGATTATGTCAATACGCTTGCTCTGCCGCTGAACAACCTGCCTTCGCAGTATCAAGATAGCGAAATCAGCAAGATTGGGCAAGTTGCCATAATCAAAAGCATTCAGCGTGGAGTTGTTCCACACACCAATCTCTCTGCTCCAATCATTCTCGGACGTAACGAAACCATTCTTTGGATTTACAATGGCGTGAACTTCTATCAAGAGAAGATCACGAAAGAATGGGTCGGCCGCAGTGGCGGATTCAGCTTCCGAATAATGAAAGGTGTGTATTATCGGACTGGCAGAATGAAAGGTCACCCCGTCGAGCATAGCTCAATGGAGCTTCAAGGGCAAGGTTCATTGTTCATTACGAACAAGAACCTGATATTCTACTCGGCATCAAAAAGCACTAAAATTCCATTCAGCAAAATCATCGGACTGACACCATACTCTGACGGTGTTGAAGTCCATAAAGACGGAACAAATCAGAAACGCATGACCCTGCAAGGCTTTGACCCATGGTTTCTGATGAATTTGCTCTCGCAGATTAATAACCTCTAATTACATAATATGAATCTTCACATAGCTATTCAAAATGTGGTAGTAGACCATGGTCTTGAGGTTATTCTCACAAATCGTCTAATTAACATCTTAGACGACCTCCACATTTTTTCTGATCACATTGCTTATAAATCTGTTTTAAAGCTTCTATTTGAGAGGAATTACAATCAAGAGATTCACTCACTCAACGAACAAGGATTGAGTGAGCAAGCGATTCGTTTTACATTAGATGACATTTCTTTAAAAGCTTCTCAAAGATTAGGCTTGTCTTTAGATTTAGTTAGATACTCTGTAGATTCTATCGCTTATGGCATTGGAATTATTCATAATATCCAACAGCCTAATTCTGAAATCGAACCACTTTCAAACAGTGTTATCGGATTATGGGACTTTTTTTATAAAGAAGGGAAATGCATGACCCTAACGATTAAAAGGGATGGTACTGCTTTGGCATCATCTGGGACAAAATATCAATGGAAATGTCCTTCTAACAATTCAATTATAATATTTTTAGAGGGATTTGTGGAGTATTGCGGTTCAATAGAGAACAATATCATTCATGGTATGGCTCGAAACTTCTTAGATTTTCGTAAATGGCCATGGCATGCAAAACTTAGAGGAGATGGAATAACTAAAGCAAACCTCACAGATGGCAGATGGACTATCAAAAATAATATTGATGATTTAGAGGATAACAATATTGAGTTTTTACCAAACGGTGTTCTCAAGTCTTCTTTATATGACGATGGTACATGGAATATTGAAGGCGACAATCTCACCTTCACTACAGCTAATGGGTTTATTACTTATTCAGCATCTCTTGAAAGAGGAAAACTAACCGGAAATGCTTTTAATAGTGCCGGTTATAAATGGAATTTCGAACTTATTAAACAATAATACAAAATTATGAACAATCAAGATTTTGAAAAAGAGTTAGGCGAATACTTAGCGAATGGAGGAGAACTAATTCCTGCAAGCGAGCTGGGTTATGATGACAGCGATTTTGTTGTCAATGCTGGAGATTTTTATACACAAATGTATGAAATGTACAAAGACTCATGCCACTTTAAAGATTCATTAAACCCCATACAGTCATTTGAAGACCATAAAGATATGACTGGAAAAAACGGCTTTGCATGTAGGGGGCGAGTCGGCTTTTACAACTGGTATGCTGTGTCGTTGTTTTTCGACAAAAATATTCATAAAATGTCAAGCGAAAAAGAACAATTCAACAAGCACCATAATATGACAATGGCAGATGATTTCATGGTTTCCCCAGGAGAATGTTTGTCAAAAGCAATTAATGAAGAACGTAGTTTGGTTAATTATTTTCGTAATCCTTTCGTCGCTAACACTCATGAAATATTTAACGACATCGATTGGGAAATAATGGAAATGGAAACTCATCTAAGACACTTCCTGGATATAGAAATGTTTCCTCAAAAAAATGTATTTACTAATAACAATGGCATGATTACTTTGAATAAAGAAACTTATTTAGGAAAAGATATAATTTTACCATTCATTTATGCCACTAATAAGACACTAGAAGTTTTTGGAAAATTTGCCAAAAAGATAGCAGACACAGGAGCCAATACAGTTGTAGGTATCTTCGCGACTAGAATTGTTCCAACACTTGATGGTAAAGAAGGCAAAATATCTGAAGAATTTAGAGTCCGCTCCTTTAGCCCCCCTATGTTTATTAATCTTTAGAAAACTATTCAGAACGAATGGCATACAAAAACTTTAAAATATAGTAAACAATAAAAACAACTATGAATATGAAAAAAGATTTAGAAGATGAAATAGGCGAATTCCTTGCGAATGGAGGACAACTAATTCCTGCAGACGAACTGGGTTTTGATAAAAGCGATTTTGTTGTTTCTTCGTCGGAAATCAATAGATTAAATGATGGTTTCTACGAAGACTATGTAAAAGATTGCCATAGACCTGCGGACTTTTGGGAATCTAATTCTATGCCTATGGACGTTCGAAATCAAAAGAGCGTTATTAATGATGCGATAGACACATTCTCGTTGTCAGGCATGTGTGATGGATTTAGATGGTGGTCATTAACTGCCTATTATCCTGAAAATGCACACAAGATGACTGAAGAAAAGAAAAAACAAAACGATAAACATCATTATTATTGTGAACTCTTAGGAGTGTTTATGGGAATGAGTCTCGGAGAAGCTATTGACTCACAAAAAGACTTGATTAATTATCTGCGTCGACCCTGCGTGGTCAATACTGCTTGGCTAGCCCCACCTATTTTCAGAAAGCATAATTACTACCTCTCGAATTATTTTATGAAAATGTTTGACCAAGAGCAATCCGCAGTAACATTAAATGGCAGTCAAGTGGGCTTTAATGTTGCAATGCTTCGTGGAAAGGATTTGATTTTCCCTTATCACATGGGCGATGAATCCACAATTCATACATTTGCAAAAACAGCTCGAGATATTGTTATAGGAACAGGTGCGAATTCTGCTGTCGGAATATTTGCTTCTATGGTTATGACTCCATTAGATGGCAAAAGAGTCGGCATCTCAAAAAAAGATGTTTTACCAATCGCGAATGGATTCTTCGGCACTGATGATGATTTGCCTGATATAGAATAACCTAATAATGAAATTATACGAAGCCATATCAGATGCTCTTGGCCGATTTGGCTATGAGCAAATCAAGACGGAGAAGTTCATCAACTTTCTTGCTGATTATCGTGCTTTCGAGGTAAAGCCCGCCAAAACTATATTACGCGAGTTTCTTAAAGCAGGATATGGAGAACAAGTTTTCCAATTAAACGTTGATGATGCTCCCGATAAACTGCTTAAACTGAAAAGTTTTGGCTTGGACCTGATTCAAGCTCATGGCTTCAACGAGATTCATGTGAATTATGTTCTTGACAGCATCTGCTATGGCTTGGCATGGGTTGAATTGCCGCCTGAAGACTTAAAAGAAGAACAACTTAAAGCTTCGACTTTAGTTCGTACCATTCCAATCGTAGGAGAGCAAATAGTAATGATTGCCGTTAAAGGGGGTACTTTTGATATGGGTGGAACGCCAGAGCAGGGAATCTTCGCCGCTTATGATGAGAAACCGTCAATCGAAGTTTCGCTTGACGACTTCTATCTCTGCGAAGTGCCTGTCACGCAAAAAATTTGGAAAACTGTGATGGGTGACAACCCAAGCCAACATCAAGGAGACAACTTGCCAGTTGAAAGAGTGTCATGGGAAGAGTGTCAAACTTTCATTGAAAATCTCAATTCAATGACCGGTTTTAAGTTCCGTTTACCAACCGAAGCTGAATGGGAGTACGCTGCGCGAGGTGGCTCAAAAGCAACGCACACAAAATTCTCAGGAACTGATGATGCAACGCTTAATGATTATGTATGGTACAAATCAAATAGCGACAACCAAAGTCATGAGGTGAGGAGTAAATTACCGAACAATCTTGGCTTGTATGATATGAGCGGAAACATTTCTGAATGGTGTAATGATTGGTACTTCAATTCTTATGCAAACACATCATCAAGACACAACCCACAAGGACCAAGTTCCGGGATGAACAAGGTCTATCGCGGTGGAAGCTGGAACGACAAACCTATGGGATGTCGAGTTTCCAAACGCTATAACATGAATCCCAATTATAAAAACAAATTAGTCGGACTTCGACTTGCAGCTTCTATACAATAATGAAAACCTACGATGACGAACAATTAAAAGCGATAAACGCACAAGGCGGCTACTACTTGGTTTTAGCCCCACCGGGATGTGGAAAAACCGACATCCTTTCCGAAAGGATTTTGAAAGCACGAGAAAATGGAGTGAACTTTGAAGACATGCTATGTCTCACTTTCACCAACCGTGCTTCTAGAGGAATGAAAGAACGTGTTCGTCAGAAAATTGGCGAGGATGCAAATAATATATTTGTTGGTAATGTTCATCGATATTGCTCACAACTCATCTACAATTATTCAATCATTCCAGAAAACTCCGCCATTGTTGATGAAAACGATATGGCAGATATTCTTATTCAGTATGATTCTGACTTCTTTACGAAGATAAATAAACGCACAAATAGAGTCACAGTCAATAAAGACTTTATCAATTTGGTCGATAATATTGATGGTTTCCTTTCGCAAATGATTCTTGGCCATCCTGAGCACTCAATTTATTTGCCCAAATCTGAATTCCAACAATACTACGACATCGCAAATTCTGCGAATTTTGATGCAAACAATATCCCAGACATTGATGATGTATTTTACAAGATTGTTAAATACACATTAATGTATCGTGACTATAAAAAAGAGAGAAACATTATCAGCTTTTCTGACATTCTAATATATGCTTATAATGGGCTGCTACACGACACTGAAAACGAATATAAAAAATACAACTGGATTCAAGTTGATGAGGTTCAAGACCTAAATGCATTGCAAACAGCAATCATTGATGAGTTGCTTGATAAAAGTGGAGATTTCACTGTAATGTATCTTGGCGATGAGCAACAAGCAATTTTTTCATTCCTGGGAGCAAAACTTGGGCAACTCGAACTGCTCAAAAGGAAGTGCAGAGGAAACATTCTCTCATTAGGTAACAATTACCGCTCTCCTGATTATTTATTGGAGGTTTTCAATACTTATGCCCAAGCAGAATTAGGAGTAGATCCAGAATTGTTGCCCAATCCGATGAGACATGAGACAAAAGAGAAATATGATCTCAGTCTGACAGGCAATGAAGACACAGAAAAAGAAGATGCACGTGTCAAAGCTATGATAGATTACTATCTGAAGTTTGACGATGAAAGAGTTGCTATTCTTGTACCAACAAACGATGCCGCAGATAGAATTAGTGACCGACTGACAAATGAAAACATATCTCATTTTAAGATTTCGGGAACAGATATGTTCAAAACGAAATCTTACAAAACATTGTCGTCGCTATTTTGCGTCAATGCCAACGAGTTTAATTTCCTTGCTTGGGCACGTTTATTATATGGCATCGGGGCTACTCGTAGCGGTGCCGATGCAAGAGAGTATATAAACGACATGAAGCAAATTATGATGATTCCATCGGATTTGCTTGAAGAAGAATCGTACATTGCACGATTTAATAGAGAATATTTATCAAGAGAGTTTGTGTTCTTCGACACAGAAACCACAGGCCTCAATGTGCTTGAGGATGACATTGTTCAAATAGCCGCTTTCAAGGTAAACAAAGGACAAAGAGTTCCAGGTTCAGATTTTAATATCTTCATTCATACCGACCGAGAAATCCCTCTAAGACTTGGTGATAAAGATAACCCTCTCATTGAGGCTTATGCCAGCAATGAGCATCTTAGCAAAGAAAAAGGTCTAAGAATGTTCCTTGACTATATCGGAGATTGTCCAATATTAGGTCATAATGTGAACTACGATTATCGTATATTGCAAAGTAACGTGGAACGTTATCTCCATGAGCAAGTCACATTCGATATTTTCGATTCACTACGTCTTATCAAATGTGTGGAACCCAATCTACGAATGTACAAATTGGAGTTTTTGCTTAAGGAACTTCATCTTGAAGGCAAAAACTCACATCTTGCAGATGAAGATATTGCTGCAACAAAGGCTCTCGTTGATTATTGCTTAAAGAAATCACAGCATATTATTTCTGCTCAGCAGACATGGTATGCTCGGCAGAAGACCCAAAACATCATCAATAAAATGAGGCCGCTAATCCCCATTATCGAGAATTTGCAGGCTCATTTATACCAGCCGGTAAATGCAATTTACCGTACAATCGCCGATGATTTGAAATCGGTCTATGATGATATGCTATCAATGGGCATGATTGAAGATTTGGGCAACAAGTTCAATATCTTCCTGCAATATGTTCAAAGTGAATGGATAAATATGGAAGTCCAAGAGTCGGTTTTTGACCAAATCAGCAAACATATCACGGACATTACTTCAAGTATCAATGAGGGTGATTTAGTTAACTCCCAAGACATTATTAACGAACGCATCTTCATTATGACAGTTTATAAAGGAAAAGGTCTGGAATTTGAGAATGTCGTTGTTTTGGGTGCGAACGATGGCGTATATCCGTTTTTTACAGTGAATAGAATACTTGACCCGAGGAACTATAATGCAACAGAAGAAGAAAAGGCAAAAGCAAGGCAAGACAGAATGGAAGATGCACGTAAATTCTATGTTGCATTGTCAAGGGCGAAAAAGCGCCTCTGTGTAAGTTATACTCATAGAAATGACTGGGGTTATGCAACAAACGTTACTCCATTCATGAATAGTATCGACCATTATTTCACAAAATTCTAACTGAAAATGCAACAACAAACGAGATAATTAATTTGATGGACGACATGCCGAGTAAACAGCAGCTCATTTTGCTTGTAAACTCGCTGTGCAAGTTACAAGACAAAATCTTGTCGGTTAAAGGGATGCCGAAGCACATTCAGCAACCCATAGCCGACAAGGTTGAGCCATTGAAAGCCCCGATGTTTTTCCTCTGGGAAAAACTGGGCTACGGAAGTCCTACCGAACTTTCGGCCCGAGGCATCAATGGTTATTGGATGGCATCTTTCCATACATCGCCACCTGATTTCCTCTCGGAGTGCATACAGCAGCTCCGCTCGTTTGAAATCCCCATCAATGAATATGACGGCGGCATTGATCTGCAAAAGTCGCTCATAAATTTCTACTCCGACCTTCAAGAAATATACGAAGAATAATCTCGATAAGCCTCGGAACGCTAATGCGATCCGGGGCTTTTTTGTCGCATACCAACCGCTGTGAGGCGGTGGTTTTCTTTCATGGTAAGGAGAGGAAACGGCTGGTGCCGTTCTTCTCCTTGCATTGTTTTTCTCCGCTCGCTGCTTCGCTGGAGTGCCACGATGTGTGAGCTGCCATAATCAATTCCCAAGAGGTTATCATTGTCATTACTCCTGCCGCTGATGTATAACTTTTTCCAGTGCAAAGTTAAGGGCAGCCGTTCCACTGCAAGGCCCATGTCGAGTTGCCTTTTGAAAATTTTCTAAAAAATTCAGTTCTGCGCCCATAATTTTTCGAGCCGCAAGCGATAGAAATTTTTCTGGCAAGCCTTGCGGTCGCTCACTTCCCTGCCTCACTTTGTTACGCACCGTAAAAAGGTTATACGCGACATACGTAGACAATATTCACCTCTTAAAAATTTCAAAGATTATGACAGCATCATTTAACACATCGTTCTTCAGCACTCCTGACACAGCTGCAAGCGGAGTTAGTAAAAAAGGTTTCCGCTCTACCGCATACAATAATTATGTGGTCGATGTGATTGACTTCGAGAATGAAATTCACACTTTCGAGGTCGAGGCCGTGAGCGCAAGCGAGGCAAGCGAGCAAGCCGCAGACATGGCAATGTCGGCAGGTGTGCAGGTCAGTTACTGCAATGTCTATAGCGAGCAATAAGAGAGTTATTTAACATCATTCATAAATCCCTAAATTTTACAATTATGGCAAATTTGATTTTAGCAAGCAAGCGAGAGGTTAAAAGCGGTGCCCAAATGTGGCACGTGTACCAGCACGAGAATGGCGCAAAGGTCGCCGAGAGTGAGTTTTACTTTGCACTGCCTTATAAGGCTTTGCGTTATGCCTTCATGTTGCGCAAGCGCACCGGTGCGATAATCCCGAAGGCCGTCTATAACAAGCTCATGGCGGACGTGAGCGCAAGCAAGGCACAAGCCGAGCCGAGCGCAGCGCAGGAGAGCGCACCCCAAGCCGAGCAAGCCGCAGAGCCGAGCGCACTCGCAAAGGAGTTTGAGAGCATGAAAGCACGTCACACGGACGCAGTTTTGCTTTTCCGTTTGGGTGAGTTTTACGTTTCCTTTGCTGATGACGCAAAGATTTTGAGCGAGGTTTGCGGTGTTACGCTCACTCGCAGAAGCGCAAAGGACATCACCGCCCAGCAAGCCGCTTTTCCTGCCGCCGAGCTCGACACATGGCTGCCCAAGTTGGTGAGAGCAGGTAAGAGAGTCGCCATTTGCGATGAGCCGCTGAAGTTCACCGAGAGCGCACCCAAGAAGAAAGCCACACGCAAGAGCGCCAAGAAAGAGAGCAAGTAATTAGAAGTTTAACAAGGTGGGCGAGCCTCACAAGCCGCCCACCACAATACCAAGCACTATGAAAAGAGAATTGAAAAAAGCGATTTCGACAATCCGCAAAATTCAGGACGCAGTTTTTAATATCTGCACAGAGAGAAGTTTGAGCATTGACTGCACGAACTATGAAGGCCGCCAGTGGTGGACAATCTTTGCACACAACAAGAGCACAAGAGAGAAGTGTGAAATGTGGCAAATCCACGAAGGCGATGACTATGAGAGAATTATTACCGAGATTACTAACTATCTTAACAAGCAGTAAAATGAATAAGAGAGTAAAAAAGCAGGTTGAGCACATTTGCTATTATTGCAAATTCTCATGCGCTTGTGGCTGGCACTTGTGGTATTGCACCAAGCACGATGAAGATGTGAGCGAACAAAATTCATGCAATGATTGGGAAGAAGAATAGCACCGCCCACCACGTTAAGAGAGAGCCGCCCACAAGGCGGCTTCTCTTTTGTGGCGGAACTGATTTTCCCCCACGACCGGCACCCAAGACGCAAGGACACCCACGACCCGAATTGTTGTCTTTTGCCGACCTATGGCGGCTATGTAATTTCGCATCAAGAAACCAACAAGGCAACAACTATGGTAGTAACATTAGAAACAGAATTGCAGAGCTTGATGTTCTCCTCGCAAATTCCCGACATCGTGATCACCACAAGTGATGACAACGAAGTCGAGGTGTGTCTCGACTGCCGGGACCACACCATTTTCTCGGCACTGCATTTCCCATACGGACGCAGCGTGAAGATACATGACCTGCGCTCGGTAGTCGAATATTACCTGCGCGACCGCAACACGTCAATCGAGGATTTCCAGCTGCGGGCTGTCACTGGCGGCAGCAGCCAGATTCTCGCCACCTTCCAAGTGCTTTACCTCGAGCAGCACTTCACAGGCGACATCGGGGAGTTCCTGCGGAACAATTTCCTCACCACCATGGCGGCGAAACTCACCTCGCCAAAGGCTACGGAGTTCCTGCATTTCTTCATCGAAGCGAATGCCCAGGAAGAGATCACCTACCAGGTGGTGGCAAGTGTGTATGGCGGTGAACCGCGCATCTACACCTTGCGTGAGGACTGCGGGGTCAGCGGCTCCAACCGCATCAAGACGGTGGAGCTGACCTGCGAGATGCTCACCGGCATTGTCGAAAGTCCTGCCCAGGGCAGACCGCGCGAGGCCATCACCCTGCACGCCTACAGCGTGCATGCCGGGCAACGTGCCTTCACATTCTATGTGCAGGATCACGAGCCGCCTCTCTCGCTCTACTTCCGCAATGCCTTCAATGTCTTTGAGCGTTGCGACCTGAAAGCAGTCACCACGCACAAGCCGAAGTCTGACCGCTCAATCGCCGTCACACATCGGCTCTCCACGTTCTACAACCAGCAGAACGAGAAGCAGTACGAGGTCGAGTCCGCTGGGCTTACCATGGAGCAAGCCCGGTGGATTGAGCAGCTGTTCTACTCCCACGATGTGCGCATGGCGACCAAGCGCACTGACCTCTCGGAGGATGATTTCGGAAACTACAATCCGCAGTACATGCCGATTGTCCTCATCACCGACTTCACCTGCGAAATCCACGACGAGGACGGTGAGCTCAACACTGTTAAGTTCACCTACCAGTACCAAGACAGGCGAACCTATCTTCCTACTGATTACCTCTCGGTCGACCACGACAGAATATTCACCGCTCCTTTCAACCCCACATATAACTGATATGGCACAGTCAATCCACATAACCACCCTGCGCAAGATGCTCAAAGCAGGTGACCCCGTCGACATCAAGCTGTGGACGAAAAGCGGTGAAATCCAGGAGTGGCGGAACTGCGTGCCGCTTCGCTATAATTTCTATCAAGGCACACGCCAGATGAAATTGCTCGACAGCCGGCAGATCCGCCAAGTGCGGGATGTTTGCATCTTCGAGATCAACGGACTCGAAGTGTTCCTCACTTTGCTTTGTTTAATCATTTCAATTCCCATCGTATAATGGACGAACTCAATTTCAATTCAGTAGAAACCATCCCCAACTTGAACGCGAGTGCTGCGTTCCAAGTGGACTCAGGCAAGGTGTTCAAGGAAGACACGGACATCGTGCCGGTCATCGTCGATGACACGCTTTCCTATGTCCCGTGGGGCGGCGACAACGCCTTGCCCTACAACATCCTTGAACTCATCGAGAGCGACGAAACGCTCTCCACATGCCAGATGTTCAATGCCGAAGTCTGCTACGGCAGCGGACTGGAATACAACACCGACGAGTGCGGCCCGGCGGTCAAGCAGCAGGTCGAGGACTTCCTGCTCGACAACGCCTTGCCTTCCTATTTCCTCGGTGTGTGCCAGGACTTCAAGCACTTCGCCTTCTGCGTCTCGGTCATCATCCTCAACGCCGACGGCTCCAAGATTGTGCGCTTGCTCCGCAAGGAGGCTTGCTATTGCCGACTTTCCCCTGCGGACAAAGACGGCGCAATCCGCCAAGTCTTGTACGCCAACTGGCGAAGTGCCATCAGCAGCCGCAAGGAAATTGAGGTCATCGAATTGCTTGACATCAACTCGCCGTGGCGCGACCTCGCAATCCGCATGGGCAGGATTGCCGGCGACGACGGCAAGCAGCGCATACGCACCAAGTCGCGCAAGTTCGCCGTGCTGACACGTGTACCCACACCCGACAGCACTTATTACCCCATCCCTTACTACGGCTCGCTGTTCCGAGGCAAGTGGTACAACATCAAGCAGCTCATCGGCATGGCGAAAGAGGCCAAGCTCAAGAACAACGCTCCCATCAAGTACCAGATTGAAATCTCCAACAAATATTGGGATTCCATCTTCAAGAGCGAGGGCATCACAGACCGACGCGAGCAGCAGAAACGCATCGTCCGTGAGAAGCAGCAGATCCTCGACTTCCTCACCGGCGTTGAGAACGCTGGCAAGGTGTGGTTCTCCACATTCTATGTGGCTCCCACTGGCGAGGTTCAGCATGAAGTCGTCATCAACAAGATTGACTCCGACAACAAAGAGGGCGGCGACTGGTCCACCGACATCCAAGAGGCGGTAAATATGTTCTGCTTCACTATGCGAGTGCATAGCAACCTTGTCGGGTCGGTACCCGGCAAGTCGCAGACCAATAACAGCGGCTCGGACAAACGTGAACTATACACGATCGCCCAAGCCTTGCAAAAGCCGTATCACGACCTTTTGTTCACCGTCCACCAGATGATCATCCGCTTCAACGAGTGGAGCGGATGCAAAGTCGATGTCCCGTTCATCCAGCTCACGCTGCTCTCCGAGCATCAGGATGCTAAAAGTGTAACACTCAATCCCAACGACAATGAATCGACCAAGAGTTAAAGAACCCATCCTTGACCTGTGGGGCAAAGGCTGGACTATCGGGCAAATCGCCGGCAAATTGAACAAGTCAATTTTCTATGTGTTCCACAAACTTAAAGTATATGGAAAGATTAATCCCAATTTGTAACTATGGCAACAAGACTGATAACCAATGACGCGCAGTTGCGGCGATACATGCCCAATGTGTTCGCCACGGCGCAGGGCGAAACGCCCTTGTACGACAAGGTGCTGCCGTGGCTCGAGACCGCCGAGCGGTGGCTGTTCTCGCAGTTCGTCGGAGACGGCTACGCCGACTCATTCCTCGCGCTCGACGAGAGCGAACCAGTGCGCCTCACCGCCGTTTGTGTGGTCACGCACGAAGCAATGCTGCGTGCAGTGCCAAGCCTCGACCTTGTGCTCACGCCCAACGGCTTCGGCATCGTGAACAATCAGAACGTGGCTCCTGCCAGCCGTGACCGCGTGGCACGGCTGATTGCCTCGCTCGAAACGAGCCGAGACAATTCCATCGAGCAGCTTATCGGCTACCTGTTCCGCATTGAGGAATGGTGGCAAAGCACCACACGCCAATGGTTCACCGCGACGCTGTTCCCGAACATCGACTTGGCGAACCTATGCGGCTTCAATGACCACCGCTGGGCGAACTACCTGGGCTTGCGCTCAAAGTGCATCGACCTTGAGCAGCGAATCGCCGAGGAGTTCGTGTCGCCGGAGCAACTGGTGGTGCTCCGCGAGGAGGTGTTCTCCATGTCGTGGGATTTCTCGCTCACCGCTTCATGCCACACACAGATTATAGAGCGGCTGCGCTCTGTAATCGTCAGTGCGTTGCAGGGGAACCCGCTCAACATCCAGTCGATGCGAGACATCGTGGACTTCATGCGGAAGCATGATGAGCAGTTCCCGGAGTTCCGCAGTTCGCGAACATACAAATTGTTCGAGCCACCCATTTTTGAGAACAAAAAAAGGAATCATGGCTACTGGTTCTAAAACGACGGTCAGCATCGACCTCAAACTTCCCACAAGATGGGAAGATTTGACGGACAAACAGCTTCGGTACGTTTTCGCCTTGCTCGCGCAGGGCTTCACCGCAACCGAAGTCAAAGCCTATTGCCTTCATCGCTGGGCAGTGCTGAAAGTCCTGCACCGCTACGGCAATGTTTGGGCGTGCAAGCACGACGGCTTGAACTTTGTGCTCGCAGCCGAGCAGGTGGAACGAGCCACCCATGCGCTCGACTGGCTCGACAGCGTGCCGACATTGCCCGTCAGACTCGCTAAAATTGGCTCGCACCGTGCAATAGACGCACAGTTTCAAGGCGTGCCGTTCGAGACGTTCATCGTCTGCGATAACCTCTATCAAGGCTATCTCGCCACAAAGCAGGACAACCTGCTCGATGAACTGGCGACGCACCTCTACGGCACGCAGCGCATCAGGCTCAATGAAGCCGAGCGCGTAAGCGTGTTCTATTGGTTTGCCTCGCTCAAAACCTTTTTCGCGAAGGTGTTCAAACATTTCTTCCAGCCTGTCAGCAACGCAAGCGGTGATGACGGCAATATGTTTGAACAGCAGCAATCCCAATACGAGCAGCTTCAGAACGCCGTCAACGCCCAAATCCGGGCTTTGACAAAAGGCGATGTCACCAAGGAGAATGAAGTCCTCTCGCTTGACACTTGGCGAGCCCTGACGGAACTCGACTGTCAAGCCAGGGAATACGAGGAACTTGAACGTAAATACCCATCGAAATGAACAATGACTACCCACAGGGCAGGTGGGATGCCACCGCCTTTTTTGAACATCTCACCGCGACCAACCGCTTGGCAAAAAGTGAAGGCTTCACCTTCTGCCGGGTCAGCGGATTGGACGGCTTCGAGGAAGCACTTGATAATATGCAGCAGTCGCTGGCATTTATCTGCGTGAGCGACATCGCCAACGGCTACACCGAGTTGAACAACACGCCTCGCACAAGGCGAGTGAAGACAATCTTCATGGCGATGCGCCATAAGATTGACGACATGAGGGCACGCAACACCTGCATGGACACCATGCGTGAGGTGTTCAGGCAGTTCATGTCGAAGCTCATTCTGGAGAAAACCAAACTGGAGAACCACTGCATCTATCTCGACCCGCGCATATCGTTCAACGAGATTGACCGATATTTCTTCAGCGGGTGCGCTTGCGCTTACTTCCAAATCGCAGTGGATGTTTACACCGACCTAAGACTCAACCCCGATGAATGGGAATAACATCACCGAGCAACAGGCGCAGAAAGAGCGAGAGAAGTTCGTCACCGCTTTCAATGACACAATGATCAAGATTTGGCAGGAGCAAATCACATTGTTGGGAGTCATTGACACCGGGGCTTTGCTGGCTTCGCCCAAAGCCATCGCCATGCGTGCCGACGGACGCTTCTTCGAGGTGTCGCTCTCACAAGCCTTCCTTGAATACGGCTTGTGGCAGGACTATGGCACAGGGCGCGAAACCCCGCGCAAGTCGAGCGCAGAGAGGGAGCTTGCTCACACCTCTGCCGAGGCGCAGCCGGGGTCGCGCTTGCGACACCCCCGTAGCAACAGCAGCGACATCGGCAGAACGAAAGTGCGGCAGTGCCGCAAGTGGTTCAGCCGAAAGTATTACGCTTCGGTGATGAATATCAAGGAGTTCTACGAGGATAACATCGGACGCTCGTTCACGGGCATCCTATGTTCTGCATTATCAAAAGATTTTGGCCGCAATCACTAAAAAAGCGATGCCATAGGCTTCGCTTTTCTATTCGACAAATTGGAATTTACCTTATTACAATATTATTCTTTGGTACCGGTTTTGCGAGTTTCATTGCATATTTGGTGCCGAAAGTTCTTCTGATGATCGTCTCTACATATTTAGTGACGAGTGTTTCATCAT